>OLOT01000099.1_pt1 | contig 64760 bp, 80 predicted proteins | sample 1671991 | NCBI WGS metagenome assembly OLOT01 (sample SAMEA3136634, study PRJEB25190) | human gut metagenome | biome: human gut; feature: human-associated habitat; material: faeces | place: Austria | collected 2013
TGCGCGCTTCGCCCTTCGGGTCGTTGCCTGCGGCAACGCTCTCTCGCTGGCGCTCAAGTCGAACCTTGGTCGAAGCTTCTCATCCTTCCCCGCTTGGGCAGAATATTTAATTGCGGATTCGTTTGAGAGTTTACGGACTTTTGAAAAGTGATGGTGGTGGGGGAAGGATTACTCAGCGCTGCGCGCTTCGCCCTTCGGGTCGTTGCCTGCGGCAACGCTCTCTCGCTGGCGCTCGAGTCGAACCTTGGTCGAAGCTTCTCATCCTTCCCCGCATGGGCAGAATATTTAATTGCGGATTCGTTGGGAAGTTCAGGGACTTTTGAAAGTGATGGTGGTGGGGGAAGGATTCGAACCTTCGAAGTCGATGACGGCAGATTTACAGTCTGCTCCCTTTGGCCGCTCGGGAACCCCACCAGGGGTAATTCAAATTTTGAGGTAATGCTTGAGATGGTGGTGGGGGAAGGATTATTCGTCGCTTCGCTCCTCACCCTTCGGGCCGTTGCCTGTGGCAACGTTCTCTCGCTTTCGCTCGAATCGAACCTTAGTCGAAGGTTCTCACCCTTCCCCGATGAGTGCAAACTTTCACAATCTCACCGAAGTTACCACATCGCTGTGGTGAATTATGGTGGTGGGGGAAGGATTCGAACCTTCGAAGTCGATGACGGCAGATTTACAGTCTGCTCCCTTTGGCCGCTCGGGAACCCCACCACGGGGTAATGCTTTTTACTGGCCTGCTCCCTTATCGGGAAGCGGGGCGCATCATATCAAATGACGCGCCGCTGTAAAGTGTTACGTTGAGAAAAATGAACTGGTTGCGTAATTTTCATCCGTAACGGATTAAAGGTAACCAGTTATTTTTGCTGGCGATTAAAGAATAATCGTTCGATTACCGTAAACAAAGACGCGCTGTGCCAGTACTTTGTATAGTGCACGACTTAAGACGTTTTTCTCGACGTCACGACCTGCGCGCATCATATCTTCAGCTGTGTAGGTATGATCGACATGAATAACGTCCTGCATGATGATTGGGCCTTCGTCCAGATTGTCATTCACATAGTGAGCGGTTGCGCCAATAATCTTCACACCACGTTCATAGGCCTGGTGATAAGGACGTGCGCCAATAAACGCTGGCAGGAATGAATGGTGAATATTGATGATCTTATTCGGGAAGCGTGCCACAAATTCCGGCGTTAATACCCGCATATACTTCGCCAGCACCACGTAGTCAGGTTGATAAGCATCAATGGCATCCGCCATCTTTTGATCGTGCTCGTTGCGGGTTAACCCTTCATGGCTTACCAGCTCAAACGGAATATCAAAACGCTCAACCAGAGAACGTAAAGTATCGTGGTTACCAATAACTGCCGCGATTTCGACATCCAGGCCGCCGTAATTGGCTTTCATCAACAAATCGCCAAGGCAATGCGCTTCTTTAGTGACCAGAATCACTATCCGGCGACGACCGGCAGGATTCAGCTCACGCACGGAGCCTTCTGGCAATGCGCTATCGAGATCCGCCAGCAGGGTGGAATCATTAAAAATCCCTTCCAGTTCCGTGCGCATAAAAAAGCGCCCGGTACGGTGATCAACAAATTCATTGTTCTGTACGATATTTAACTCGTGCTTGTAGCAAATATTGGTAATACGTGCGATCAGACCTTTTTGGTCCGGACAAATAGTACGCAGAACTTTACGTTGGAGTGAATGCATTGCTGGAAAAACCTTGTTGAGAGTGTTTGCTAAACCGTACCGTCAACCATTATTGGCCGCAGCACTTTTTAAATTTTTTACCTGAACCACAAGGGCAGGGATCGTTGCGGCCAAACTGCGGACGTGTACCGTCAATATAGTACCATTGACCGTTTTCTTTCAAAAATCGCGAACGTTCAATTATTGCACCTGTTTTGCCACCTTCGGTAAATCGAGCAACAAAACTGACAAATCCGATATTGTCGGCGTCCTGCCAACAATGTTCAAATACGGTCAATCCCAACCATTCAGTATGCGCAAATCCGGCAATCAATTCGGCACGTAACGCCGCTGCTCCACAAGAGGGATGCCAGGTCTTTATTAAATAATCTGCGTCTTGCATCACAAAAGCGCAGTAACGCGAACGCATGAGATGTTCTGGATCAGGTGCAACCTTTTCACCAGACACATAAGGGTGGCAACATAGGCTATACTCGACAGCACTACCACAGGGACAAAGCTGAGACACAAATAATCTCCCTGGAAACAATAACGGCGTATTAACCGCCTGAGTAGCACTATGTTAACCGAGCAGTAGCGATGTGGCTACGATTGCATTCCAGGGGAATCTTGCGGGAATAATGAGAAAGATAAAAATAGGGCTGGCGCTGGGATCTGGCGCGGCGAGAGGTTGGTCGCATATTGGCGTTATTAATGCGCTAAAAAAAGTGGGTATTGAAATTGATATCGTTGCAGGATGTTCAATTGGTTCGCTGGTGGGCGCTGCCTATGCATGCGATCGATTATCTGCGCTGGAAGATTGGGTGACCTCTTTCAGTTATTGGGATGTTTTACGCCTGATGGATCTCTCCTGGCAGCGCGGTGGGTTACTGCGCGGCGAGCGTGTCTTCAATCAATACCGCGAAATAATGCCGGAAACAGAGATCGAAAATTGTTCCCGTCGCTTTGCGGCTGTTGCCACCAATTTAAGTACGGGACGTGAATTATGGTTTACTGAAGGCGATCTCCATCTTGCTATTCGCGCATCATGCAGTATTCCAGGACTCATGGCACCTGTTGCACATAACGGCTACTGGCTGGTTGATGGAGCAGTCGTTAACCCAATTCCTATTTCCCTCACGCGTGCATTGGGGGCTGATATTGTGATAGCGGTTGACCTGCAGCACGATGCTCATTTGATGCAACAAGATTTGCTCTCCTTTAATGTCAGTGAAGAAAATAGCGAGAATGGTGATTCTCTGCCGTGGCATGCGCGTCTGAAAGAAAGGTTAGGCAGCATAACGACACGTCGGGCGGTGACAGCGCCAACGGCAACAGAGATTATGACCACTTCTATCCAGGTGCTGGAGAACCGCCTTAAAAGGAACCGCATGGCAGGTGATCCGCCCGATATTCTGATTCAACCTGTTTGCCCGCAAATATCTACGCTTGATTTCCATCGCGCGCACGCTGCCATTGCGGCCGGACAGCTGGCAGTGGAAAGGAAAATGGACGAACTTTTGCCGTTGGTACGCACCAACATTTGACCAGAATTTTTATCTACACTTAAGTTAATTCTGACAGGCGCAGGTGGCAATAGCATGCCACTATTGAGTAAAGCCAGTCAGGGGAGAGAACATGACGCAGCCATTGGTCGGAAAACAGATTCTCATTGTTGAAGATGAGCAGGTATTTCGCTCGCTTCTGGATTCATGGTTTTCCTCATTGGGAGCGACAACGGTACTGGCGGCTGATGGGGTGGATGCCCTTGAGTTGCTGGGAGGTTTCACTCCAGACCTGATGATATGTGATATCGCGATGCCACGAATGAACGGGCTTAAACTGCTGGAGCATATACGTAACAGAGGCGACCAGACCCCAGTTCTGGTGATATCTGCCACTGAAAATATGGCAGATATTGCCAAAGCGTTACGTCTGGGCGTTGAAGATGTTTTGCTGAAACCAGTTAAAGATCTGAATCGCTTGCGCGAGATGGTTTTTGCCTGTCTCTATCCCAGCATGTTTAATTCGCGCGTTGAGGAAGAGGAAAGGCTTTTTCGCGACTGGGATGCAATGGTTGATAACCCTGCCGCAGCGGCGAAATTATTACAGGAACTACAACCGCCGGTTCAGCAGGTGATTTCCCATTGCCGGGTTAATTATCGTCAATTGGTTGCCGCGGACAAACCCGGCCTGGTGCTTGATATTGCCGCACTTTCGGAAAACGATCTGGCATTTTATTGCCTTGATGTCACCCGAGCTGGACATAATGGCGTACTTGCTGCCTTGTTATTACGCGCATTGTTTAACGGATTATTACAGGAACAGCTTGCACACCAAAATCAACGGTTGCCAGAGTTGGGCGCGTTATTGAAGCAGGTAAACCATTTACTCCGTCAGGCCAATCTGCCGGGGCAGTTTCCGCTATTAGTTGGCTATTATCATCGCGAACTGAAAAATCTCATTCTGGTTTCTGCGGGTCTGAATGCGACGTTAAATACCGGCGAACACCAGGTGCAAATCAGTAATGGTGTTCCGTTAGGCACATTAGGTAACGCTTATTTGAATCAATTGAGCCAGCGATGCGATGCCTGGCAATGCCAAATATGGGGAACCGGTGGTCGACTGCGCTTGATGTTGTCTGCAGAATGAGCAAACGATAACGCGGGCTAAATTTGCATTACCTGCTAATGTCGGCTGGTGGTACTATCGTCGCCATTCGTATAAGTAATTGTCTTAATTATGCTAACTCGCCTCCTTTTCAGAACTTAGCCCCTTCGGGGTGCTGATATACTGGGATGCGATACAGAAATATGAACACGTTCAAAACACGAACAGTCCAGGAGAATTTAAATGGCTGCCATTAATACGAAAGTCAAAAAAGCCGTTATCCCCGTTGCGGGATTAGGAACCAGGATGTTGCCGGCGACGAAAGCCATCCCGAAAGAGATGCTGCCACTTGTCGATAAGCCATTAATTCAATACGTCGTGAATGAATGTATTGCGGCTGGCATTACTGAAATTGTGCTGGTTACACACTCATCTAAAAACTCTATTGAAAACCACTTTGATACCAGTTTTGAACTGGAAGCAATGCTGGAAAAACGTGTAAAACGTCAACTGCTTGATGAAGTGCAGTCTATTTGTCCGCCGCACGTGACTATTATGCAAGTTCGTCAGGGGCTGGCGAAAGGCCTGGGACACGCGGTATTGTGTGCTCACCCGGTAGTGGGTGATGAACCTGTGGCTGTTATTTTGCCTGACGTTATTCTGGATGAATATGAATCCGATTTGTCACAGGATAACCTGGCAGAGATGATCCGCCGCTTTGATGAAACGGGTCATAGCCAGATCATGGTTGAACCGGTTGCTGATGTGACCGCATATGGCGTTGTGGATTGCAAAGGCGTTGAATTAGCGCCGGGTGAAAGCGTACCGATGGTTGGCGTGGTTGAAAAACCAAAAGCGGATGTTGCGCCGTCTAATCTCGCTATTGTGGGTCGTTACGTACTTAGTGCGGATATTTGGCCGTTGCTGGCAAAAACCCCTCCGGGAGCTGGTGATGAAATTCAGCTCACCGACGCAATTGATATGCTAATCGAAAAAGAAACGGTTGAAGCCTATCATATGAAAGGGAAGAGCCATGACTGCGGTAATAAATTAGGTTACATGCAGGCCTTCGTTGAATACGGTATTCGTCATAACACCCTTGGCACGGAATTTAAAGCCTGGCTTGAAGAAGAGATGGGCATTAAGAAGTAACATCCGTATCGGTGTTATCCACGAAACGGCGTTGAGCAATCGACGCCGTTTTTTTATAGCTTATTCTTATTAAATTGTCTTAAACCAGACAATAAAAAATCCCGCCGATGGCGGGATTTTAAGCAAGTGCAATCTACAAAAGATTATTGCTTGATCAGGAAATCGTCGAGGGATTTACCTTGCTCATCCATTGCTTTTTTGATTACAGCTGGAGTACGGCCCTGGCCAGTCCAGGTTTTAGTTTCGCCGTTTTCGTCAACGTAGCTATATTTTGCCGGACGCTGAGCACGTTTAGCTTTGGTGCCAGATTTAACGGCAGCAAGGCTATTCAGCAGTTCGTTCGGGTCAATACCGTCAGCGATCAGCATTTCGCGATATTGCTGCAGTTTACGAGTGCGCTCTTCAACTTCAGCAGCAGCCGCGCTTTCTTCTTCGCGACGTTCGTTAACAACAACTTCTAATTTTTCCAGCATTTCTTCCAGCGTTTCAAGTGTACATTCTCTTGCCTGCGCACGAAGAGTACGGATGTTGTTCAGAATTTTAAGTGCTTCGCTCATTGTAGTAATCTCAAACTTATATTGGGGTGGTTTGTTGAGGTAATAATAGAGCCTTAAATTCAGTTGTGCAATAGCCAGGAATGTAAGGAATTCAAAATTGTTCTTTATTTTGTGCCGCCAATAAATATCTTTTCATAAAATTAGCCAGAAAAGACGCGGCATATAGCCCTATTTGTACCGATGATTTCGCAGCTCGTGAGGTTAAAACTTCCTGATTCATGTCACATTTTATGGGGAGATTATCGTAGGCTGACGACCTTTCAGTCTTCTGTATTAGTCGTGTTTACGAGAATTCCCTATTAAGCGAATGATGAAAAGTAGAACAGTCGCAATAAGAGCAGGGACTTAGTATTGCACTATCTCCTGGAGGTCAACAGAGGGCTATTACTTGCGCAACAGGTTAAAGATTGTGAATAGTTACCAGCAGTCATTTACCCGCTTATAACAAGCGAGGCAGTTGTAATGATAGCTCAGAAGGATTATGCAAGGCTTCGTAAGGGAGAACGCATATACCCACTTCTGTGCATACTGTTGAGCTGAAAAACTGACGAATTATGATAAACTCCAGCCAACTTTATTTCATATCATTGAGGGCCTGTGGCTGATGGCACAGCTATATTTCTACTATTCCGCAATGAATGCGGGTAAGTCTACAGCATTGTTGCAATCTTCATACAATTACCAGGAACGCGGCATGCGCACTGTCGTATATACGGCAGAAATTGATGATCGCTTTGGTGCCGGGAAAGTCAGTTCGCGTATAGGTTTGTCATCGCCTGCAAAATTATTTAACCAAAATTCATCATTATTTGATGAGATTCGTGCGGAACATGAACAGCAGGCAATTCATTGCGTACTGGTTGATGAATGCCAGTTTTTAACCAGACAACAAGTATATGAATTATCGGAGGTTGTCGATCAACTCGATATACCCGTACTTTGTTATGGTTTACGTACCGATTTTCGAGGTGAATTATTTATTGGCAGCCAATACTTACTGGCATGGTCCGACAAACTGGTTGAATTAAAAACCATCTGTTTTTGTGGCCGTAAAGCAAGCATGGTGCTGCGTCTTGATCAAGCAGGCAGACCTTATAACGAAGGTGAGCAGGTGGTAATTGGTGGTAATGAACGATACGTTTCTGTATGCCGTAAACACTATAAAGAGGCGTTACAAGTCGGCTCATTAACGGCTATTCAGGAAAGGCATCGCCACGATTAATAAGAATTTCTTTACTGACAGGGTGAGCAGGGCACTTTTATCCTGTCAGTTCGTTTTACGCACTTCTTCCGGGCTATATACCCTTCTCGGCAGTTTTTTAACGCCGCTATACGCCTCACAGGGCTCTTAAGCACCGACGTTGACTTGTGACCTGTAAAGTACAATATCCCTGTGTTTAGGCGTTATACATCGTCGCAAATATGATGAAGGCTAATGCTGTCGGTTTATGGAAAAGTTGCTTTGGGTAAACAAAAAATACGGCCCCAGAAGGGCAATGCCGTTCACTTAAGAGGAGCGGCACTATGTTTCACAGGATAACGGGTTTTTGATATCTTAACCGACCTCGGCCTTGATGGTCGGGGGCGTTTTGTTATGAACACCACTTCCAGAGCACCCCGAAGATGCTTCAGTCGTTTCGGGATGGTCCCTGGTGACGCCGTGTTTCCCAGCTCTATCATTTCTGATGCGATATTCTTCCACGCAGGCAGTAGCCAGTGGCGGTTACAACCCTTCTGGTTCAGCGTCAGCAGCAGGTCTTCGCTGTAAAAAAGTTTATCAAACAACGTAATAGAGTTATCCGGGATGGTGGCGAGCATGGAGTGGGCCAGCACAGTTTCGCTCTGCCGGTAAGGTGCGGTCACGGCATTCAGCAGAATGTGACTTCCCAGGTTCATTAAGGCCACCAGACGCATAACCGGGTAGGCGTTCTGCCGCTTAGTGGATGTGTTGGCAGACCCATAATATTCACGCAGCTCGGGTTTATCAGGTGTCCTGAACTGTGCGCCATCAATGGCAAAAAGTTGCAGGCCGTGCCAGTCATCCTTCAGGTAACGTTCCGCGCCCCTGTCTGTGCGGTCTGGCGGAAGAGCCATTCCACTGGGGCGGCCCCCACGCGCTGACGCGCCTGGGTGACAGCGCTGCGGGCCAGCAGGTTCATCCCCGCTTCGCCATCCGCGCTCAGGTTCAGACGGCGAACAACATCGGTAATTGGCTCATTGCACCACCATCCAGATAACCATGTCCCCCGGTAAACGACGGCGGCGAACGGTCGCATGAGCAGAAAGCGTCAGGCAGTGTTGTATCCACTCGGTGGGAAGGTGTTCTGCAAATAGTTGTGCAGAGGGCGGAGGCATAAGCGGATGGTCACTGAAATCGAGCAGATCATTGAGAAGTGGCATAAGAAAACGGCTCCCTGTTGTGGAAGCCGTTATAGTGCCTCAGTTTAAGGATCGGTCAACTAATCCTTAACTGATCGGCATTGCCCAGAAGGGGCCGTTTATGTTGCCAGACAGCGCTACTGATTAAGCGGATTTTTTCGCTTTTTTCTCAGCTTTAGCCGGAGCAGCTTCTTTCTTCGCTGCAGTTTCACCTTCTACATAATCACGACCGTAGTAGGTATCCAGCAGAATCTGTTTCAGCTCGGAGATCAGCGGGTAACGCGGGTTAGCGCCGGTGCACTGGTCATCGAATGCATCTTCAGACAGTTTATCCACGTTCGCCAGGAAGTCTGCTTCCTGAACGCCAGCTTCACGGATAGATTTCGGAATACCCAGTTCAGCTTTCAGCGTTTCCAGCCATGCCAGCAGTTTCTCGATCTTAGCAGCAGTACGGTCGCCCGGTGCGCTCAGACCCAAGTGGTCGGCAATTTCAGCATAACGACGGCGAGCCTGCGGACGGTCATACTGGCTGAATGCAGTCTGCTTGGTCGGGTTGTCGTTCGCATTGTAGCGAATAACGTTACAAATCAGCAGGGCGTTTGCCAGACCGTGCGGAATATGGAACTGGGAACCCAGTTTGTGCGCCATTGAGTGACATACACCCAGGAAGGCGTTCGCAAACGCGATACCCGCGATAGTCGCTGCACTGTGAACACGTTCACGCGCTACCGGATTTTTAGACCCTTCGTGGTAGGACGCTGGCAGATATTCTTTCAGCAGTTTCAGTGCCTGCAGAGCCTGACCATCAGAGAACTCAGATGCCAGTACAGAAACATAAGCTTCCATGGCGTGAGTTACTGCGTCCAGACCACCGAAAGCACACAGGGACTTCGGCATGTCCATAACCAGGTTGGCGTCGACAATCGCCATATCCGGAGTCAGCGCATAGTCTGCCAGCGGATATTTCTGACCAGTAGCGTCGTCAGTTACAACCGCAAACGGAGTGACTTCAGAACCTGTACCAGAAGTGGTGGTGACAGCGATCATTTTCGCTTTCACGCCCATTTTCGGGAACTTGTAGATACGTTTACGGATATCCATAAAGCGCAGCGCCAGCTCTTCGAAGTGAGTTTCCGGATGTTCGTACATAACCCACATGATCTTCGCGGCGTCCATCGGGGAACCACCACCCAGCGCGATAATCACGTCTGGTTTGAAGGAGTTTGCCAGTTCTGCACCTTTACGAACGATGCTCAGGGTCGGGTCCGCTTCTACTTCGAAGAAGACTTCAGTTTCAACGCCTGCTGCTTTCAGTACGGAAGTGATCTGATCAGCATAACCATTGTTGAACAGGAAGCGGTCAGTCACGATGAGCGCACGTTTGTGGCCATCAGTAATCACTTCATCCAGCGCGATTGGCAGGGAGCCACGGCGGAAGTAGATAGATTTCGGAAGTTTGTGCCACAACATGTTTTCAGCTCGCTTAGCAACGGTTTTCTTGTTGATCAGGTGTTTCGGACCAACGTTTTCAGAGATGGAGTTACCACCCCAAGAACCACAACCCAGAGTCAGGGAAGGTGCGAGTTTGAAGTTATACAGGTCACCGATACCACCCTGAGACGCTGGGGTGTTAATCAGGATACGCGCCGTTTTCATTTTCTGACCGAAGTAAGAAACGCGAGCCGGTTGGTTATCCTGGTCAGTGTACAGGCAAGAGGTATGACCGATACCGCCCATAGCAACCAGTTTCTCTGCTTTTTCTACCGCGTCTTCGAAATCTTTAGCGCGGTACATTGCCAGAGTCGGGGACAGTTTTTCATGTGCGAACGGTTCGCTTTCATCAACAACGGTCACTTCACCGATCAGAATCTTGGTGTTTTCTGGTACAGAGAAGCCTGCCAGTTCAGCAATTTTATAGGCTGGCTGACCAACGATAGCCGCGTTCAGCGCACCGTTTTTCAGGATAACATCCTGAACAGCTTTCAGCTCTTTACCCTGCAACAGATAGCCGCCGTGGGTTGCGAAACGTTCACGTACTGCGTCATAAACAGAGTCAACAACAACAACAGACTGTTCAGAAGCACAGATTACGCCGTTGTCGAAGGTTTTGGACATCAGTACAGATGCAACTGCACGTTTGATATCAGCAGTTTCATCGATAACAACTGGAGTGTTGCCCGCGCCTACACCGATAGCTGGTTTACCGGAGCTGTATGCGGCTTTAACCATGCCCGGACCACCAGTCGCGAGGATCAGGTTGATGTCTGGGTGGTGCATCAGTGCGTTAGACAGTTCAACAGAAGGTTGATCGATCCAGCCGATCAGATCTTTCGGAGCACCGGCAGCGATAGCAGCCTGCAGAACGATATCAGCCGCTTTGTTGGTGGCATCTTTTGCACGCGGGTGCGGGGAGAAGATAATGGCGTTACGGGTCTTCAGACTGATCAGCGATTTGAAGATAGCAGTTGAAGTCGGGTTAGTGGTCGGAACGATACCGCAAATAATACCGATTGGTTCAGCGATAGTGATGGTACCAAAAGTGTCGTCTTCAGACAGAACACCACAGGTTTTTTCATCTTTATAGGCGTTGTAGATATATTCAGAAGCAAAGTGGTTTTTGATCACTTTATCTTCGACGATACCCATGCCGGATTCGGCAACGGCCATTTTCGCGAGTGGGATTCGAGCATCTGCAGCAGCCAGAGCGGCGGCGCGGAAGATTTTGTCTACTTGCTCTTGAGTGAAACTGGCATATTCACGCTGGGCTTTTTTTACACGCTCTACGAGTGCGTTAAGTTCAGCGACATTAGTAACAGCCATAATGCTCTCCTGATAATGTTAAACTTTTTTAGTAAATCATCTGCTCGAATACGAGAGTATAGTCAGTGCGGTGATGATTTGCTTAACCTATGAAAATCAAAAGCTTACTCGCGCTCACACTCACTGTGATTTACTAAAAGAGTTTAAACATTAGAGTTATTATCTCTAATGCGTCACTTCCAGGTGGCGTAAGCAAGATTACTCACTTCTGGGTACTGATTACGTGATCCAAATCAAATTTTTGCAAAGCTGACACCTTTCAGCATCGCTTTTCGCCATTATAGCTAACAGTTAATAAATTGTAGTATGATTTGGTGGCTACATTAGCATGTTTTGCACAACTAGATAACAATAACGAATGATAGCAATTTTAAGTAGTTAGGAGGTGAAAAATGCTGTCAAAAGGCGTATTGTCAGCGCGTCTTTTCAACCTTATTTATGGCTAACATTATCCGGCTTTTGCTTCGGAGCTAACCGTGATTCAGACCTTTTTTGATTTTCCCGTTTACTTCAAATTTTTCATCGGGTTATTTGCGCTGGTCAACCCGGTAGGGATTATTCCCGTCTTTATCAGCATGACCAGTTATCAGACAGCGGCAGCGCGAAACAAAACTAACCTTACAGCCAACCTGTCTGTGGCCATTATCTTGTGGATCTCGCTTTTTCTCGGCGACACGATTCTACAACTTTTTGGTATATCAATTGATTCGTTCCGTATCGCCGGGGGTATCCTGGTGGTGACAATAGCGATGTCGATGATCAGCGGCAAGCTTGGCGAGGATAAACAGAACAAGCAAGAAAAATCAGAAACCGCGGTACGTGAAAGCATTGGTGTGGTGCCATTGGCGTTGCCGTTGATGGCGGGGCCAGGGGCGATCAGTTCTACCATCGTCTGGGGTACGCGTTATCACAGCATTAGCTATCTGTTTGGTTTCTTTGTGGCTATTGCATTGTTCGCTTTATGTTGTTGGGGATTGTTCCGCATGGCACCGTGGCTGGTACGGGTTTTACGCCAGACCGGCATCAACGTGATTACGCGTATTATGGGGCTATTGCTGATGGCATTGGGGATTGAATTTATCGTTACTGGTATTAAGGGGATTTTCCCCGGCCTGCTTAATTAATTCCTTTCAAATGAAACGGAGCTGCCATGCTCCGTTTACTTCGTCATTATTTTTACTTTGTTCCCGCGCAGTTATCAAAAGCAAAAGGAATAGGTAAAAATATTCTTCTCAAATTACAGTTAGTTATAAGGATTTCCTTAACTGCTTCTCCTCACCATCATGTTATTTTCGCCACATCATAATCCTGGGCTTGCTGAAGAATAATTGAAATGATATTAGTAATTCCACTGCCTTTGGTAGAGGAAAGTGCTAAATAATAATCAATTGTTAAATTATTGTGCATTTCACTACTGGAACTGTAATCAGAAAAGATAGACATGCTTAGCCAATCTCTATTTGATTGAATTGAAAGATGTTTGTTAAGGCATGGATGCAAGCTATAGATTCTGATACGGTCAATAAAAGAGAATTGCTTAACAATTTTGCAAAATGTATTGGCGAGTAAGAACCGCATTTGGTACTTTCCGGGCAACCGCCAGACGATTCTTTATTGGTAATGAGAATAATTAACAATTAAAGAGCGTCGCGAAAGAATAATGTGTCTCGACAGGGGAGACACAGTACGAATCGACATAAGGTGATCGTCTGAATCACCAGAATAAATAAAGTCGGTGATAGTAATACGTAACGATAAAGTAACCTGACAGCAGAAAGTCTCCGAGCCTGTGCAGGGTCCCAATCCGGGATTACACATGCTGGTTAATACCAGTAATTATAATGAGGGAGTCCAAAAAACAATGACCAACATCACCAAGAGAAGTTTAGTAGCAGCTGGCGTTCTGGCTGCGCTAATGGCAGGGAATGTCGCGCTGGCAGCTGATGTACCCGCAGGCGTCACACTGGCGGAAAAACAAACACTGGTACGTAACAATGGTTCAGAAGTTCAGTCATTAGATCCGCACAAAATTGAAGGTGTTCCGGAGTCTAATATCAGCCGAGACCTGTTTGAAGGCTTACTGGTCAGCGATCTTGACGGTCATCCAGCACCTGGCGTCGCTGAATCCTGGGATAATAAAGACGCGAAAGTCTGGACCTTCCATTTGCGTAAAGATGCGAAATGGTCTGATGGCACGCCAGTCACAGCACAAGACTTTGTGTATAGCTGGCAACGTTCTGTTGATCCGAACACTGCTTCTCCGTATGCCAGTTATCTGCAATATGGGCATATCGCCGGTATTGATGAAATTCTTGAAGGGAAAAAACCGATTACCGATCTCGGCGTGAAAGCTATTGATGATCACACATTAGAAGTCACCTTAAGTGAACCCGTTCCGTACTTCTATAAATTACTTGTTCACCCATCAACTTCACCGGTGCCAAAAGCCGCTATCGAGAAATTCGGCGAAAAATGGACCCAGCCTGGTAATATCGTCACCAACGGTGCCTATACCTTAAAAGATTGGGTCGTAAACGAACGAATCGTTCTTGAACGCAGCCCGACCTACTGGAACAACGCGAAAACCGTTATTAACCAGGTAACCTATTTGCCTATTGCTTCTGAAGTTACCGATGTCAACCGCTACCGTAGTGGTGAAATCGACATGACGTATAACAACATGCCGATCGAATTGTTCCAGAAGCTGAAAAAAGAGATCCCGGACGAAGTTCACGTTGATCCATACCTGTGCACTTACTATTACGAAATTAACAACCAGAAACCGCCATTCAACGATGTGCGTGTGCGTACCGCACTGAAACTAGGTATGGACCGCGATATCATTGTTAATAAAGTGAAAGCGCAGGGCGACATGCCCGCCTATGGTTACACTCCACCGTATACTGATGGCGCAAAATTGACTCAGCCAGAATGGTTTGGCTGGAGCCAGGAAAAACGTAACGAAGAAGCGAAAAAACTGCTGGCTGAAGCGGGTTATACCGCAGACAAACCGTTGACCATCAACCTGCTGTATAACACCTCCGATCTGCATAAAAAGCTGGCGATTGCTGCCTCTTCATTGTGGAAGAAAAACATTGGTGTAAACGTCAAACTGGTTAACCAGGAGTGGAAAACGTTCCTCGACACCCGTCACCAGGGTACTTTTGATGTGGCCCGTGCAGGCTGGTGTGCTGACTACAACGAACCAACTTCCTTCCTGAACACCATGCTTTCGAACAGCTCGATGAATACCGCGCATTATAAGAGCCCGGCCTTTGACAGCATTATGGCGGAAACGCTGAAAGTGACTGACGAGGCGCAGCGCACAGCTCTGTACACTAAAGCAGAACAACAGCTGGATAAGGATTCGGCCATTGTTCCTGTTTATTACTACGTGAATGCGCGTCTGGTGAAACCGTGGGTTGGTGGCTATACCGGCAAAGATCCGCTGGATAATACCTATACCCGGAATATGTACATTGTGAAGCACTAATGGCAATGCGTGGGGCAGGAGTGTCCTGCTCCACGGTGTCTGATTTTTATCGCATTACAGAAGGCACAGGCCAGAAGGTAGGGCAATGTTAAAATTTATTCTACGTCGCTGTCTGGAAGCGATTCCGACGCTATTTATTCTTATTACTATTTCGTTCTTTATGATGCGCCTCGCGCCGGGAAGCCCTTTTACCGGCGAACGTACTTTACCGCCAGAAGTGATGGCCAATATCGAAGCGAAATATCATCTTAATGATCCGATCATGACACAGTATTTCAGCTACCTGAAACAACTGGCGCACGGTGATTTCGGTCCATCGTTTAAATATAAAGATTATTCGGTCAATGACCTGGTTGCATCCAGTTTTCCCGTTTCTGCCAAATTGGGAGCCGCAGCATTTTTCCTTGCGGTAATACTGGGTGTTAGTGCTGGCGTTATTGCCGCATTAAAACAAAACACCAAATGGGACTATACCGTGATGGGCCTGGCAATGACCGGGGTTGTTATCCCCAGTTTTGTGGTTGCACCATTATTAGTCATGATATTTGCGATCATTTTGCATTGGCTGCCGGGCGGTGGCTGGAATGGTGGGGCGCTTAAATTCATGATATTGCCGATGGTGGCGTTGTCACTCGCTTATATCGCCAGTATTGCGCGTATTACCCGTGGCTCTATGATTGAAGTATTACACTCCAACTTTATTCGTACTGCCCGGGCGAAAGGGTTACCTATGCGGCGGATCATTTTACGCCACGCATTAAAACCTGCTCTGTTACCCGTGCTCTCCTATATGGGCCCCGCATTTGTCGGCATTATTACCGGTTCTATGGTCATCGAAACCATTTATGGTTTGCCGGGGATTGGGCAACTGTTCGTTAATGGCGCATTGAACCGTGACTATTCCTTAGTGTTAAGCCTGACCATCCTGGTTGGTGCGTTAACCATTTTGTTTAATGCCATTGTCGATGTGCTATATGCGGTTATCGACCCGAAAATCCGTTACTGATACTGGAGCTCGCGATGATGTTAAGTAAGAAAAACAGCGAGACGCTGGAAAATTTCAGTGAAAAGCTGGAGGTCGAAGGGCGCAGCTTGTGGCAGGACGCACGTCGACGTTTTATGCATAACCGTGCGGCGGTTGCCAGTCTGATAGTGCTGGTGCTGATCGCGTTATTTGTAATCCTGGCACCGATGCTTTCGCAGTTTGCCTATGACGATACTGACTGGGCGATGATGTCCAGCGCCCCGGATATGGAGTCCGGTCACTACTTTGGTACTGACTCATCCGGTCGCGACCTGCTTGTGCGCGTTGCGATTGGCGGGCGTATCTCACTCATGGTCGGTGTTGCTGCGGCACTGGTGGCAGTGGTCGTGGGGACACTTTATGGTTCGCTTTCCGGTTATCTGGGCGGTAAAGTGGATTCGGTAATGATGCGTCTGCTGGAAATCCTCAACTCCTTCCCATTCATGTTCTTCGTCATTTTGCTTGTGACCTTTTTCGGTCAAAACATCCTGCTGATTTTCGTGGCGATTGGCATGGTTTCCTGGCTGGATATGGCTCGTATTGTGCGTGGACAAACCCTGAGTCTGAAGCGCAAAGAGTTTATTGAGGCGGCACAAGTTGGCGGTGTATCGACATCGGGCATTGTTATTCGCCACATTGTGCCGAATGTACTCGGTGTGGTGGTGGTCTACGCATCACTTCTGGTGCCCAGCATGATCCTCTTTGAATCTTTCCTTAGCTTCCTGGGGTTGGGTACGCAAGAGCCGTTAAGCAGCTGGGGTGCATTGCTGAGTGATGGCGCGAACTCGATGGAAGTCTCTCCATGGTTATTGTTGTTCCCAGCGGGATTCCTCGTGGTGACGCTGTTTTGTTTCAACTTTATCGGCGATGGCTTGCGTGATGCCCTCGACCCGAAAGATCGTTAAGGAGTGCAGCCATGAGCGTAATTGAAACTGCAACTGTGCCGCTCGCACAACAACAGGCTGACGCACTGCTGAACGTGAAAGATTTGCGTGTCACCTTTAGTACCCCGGACGGCGACGTCACGGCGGTCAATGATTTGAATTTTTCCCTACGTGCCGGAGAAACGCTGGGTATTGTAGGTGAGTCTGGTTCGGGTAAATCGCAAACTGCATTTGCGTTGATGGGCCTGTTGGCTGCCAACGGACGTATTGGCGGATCGGCAACCTTCAATGGGCGTGAAATCCTCAATTTGCCAGAGCATGAACTCAATAAACTGCGCGCTGAACAAATCTCAATGATTTTTCAGGACCCAATGACTTCGTTGAATCCCTATATGCGCGTCGGTGAGCAGTTGATGGAAGTGCTGATGCTGCATAAGAACATGAGCAAAGCTGAGGCGTTTGAAGAGTCGGTGCGGATGCTCGATGCGGTAAAAATGCCGGAAGCGCGTAAACGCATGAAAATGTACCCGCACGAATTTTCTGGCGGCATGCGTCAGCGAGTCATGATTGCGATGGCCTTGTTATGTCGACCTAAGCTGCTGATTGCGGATGAACCCACTACTGCGCTGGACGTCACCGTACAGGCGCAGATCATGACGCTATTAAATGAACTGAAGCGGGAATTTAATACCGCCATCATTATGATCACCCACGATCTTGGCGTGGTGGCGGGGATCTGTGACAAAGTGCTGGTAATGTACGCCGGGCGCACGATGGAATATGGCAACGCGCGCGATGTCTTTTATCAACCCGTTCATCCTTATTCTATCGGTTTGCTCAACGCGGTGCCGCGTCTCGATGCGGAAGGTGAAACAATGTTGACCATCCCGGGTAATCCGCCAAACCTGCTGCGATTACCGAAAGGTTGCCCGTTCCAGCCACGTTGTCCGCATGCGATGGAAATTTGTAGTAGCGCACCGCCGCTGGAAGAGTTTACGCCTGGCCGTCTGCGTGCTTGCTTTAAACCGGTGGAGGAACTGTTATGAATGCTGTAACTGAAGGAAGAAAAGTCCTCCTTGAAATCGCCGATCTTAAAGTGCACTTTGAAATCAAAGATGGCAAACAGTGGTTCTGGCAACCGCCGAAAACGCTCAAAGCCGTCGATGGTGTCACTCTTCGCCTGTATGAAGGGGAAACATTAGGTGTGGTAGGGGAATCGGGATGCGGTAAGTCCACCTTTGCTCGCGCCATCATCGGTTTGGTCAAGGCGACCGACGGTCATGTTGCCTGGTTAGGTAAAGAGTTGCTGGGCATGAAACCCGATGAATGGCGTGCCGTTCGCAGTGATATTCAGATGATTTTCCAGGATCCGTTGGCATCGCTAAACCCGCGTATGACCATCGGCGAGATCATCGCTGAACCACTGCGTACTTATCATCCGAAAATGTCACGCCAGGAAGTTCGCGAGCGCGTGAAGGCGATGATGCTGAAAGTCGGGTTATTGCCTAACCTGATTAACCGCTATCCGCATGAGTTCTCTGGTGGGCAGTGCCAGCGTATCGGGATTGCGCGTGCTCTTATTCTTGAACCGAAGCTGATTATCTGTGATGAGCCGGTGTCGGCGCTGGACGTGTCAATTCAGGCACAGGTGGTCAACCTTCTCCAGCAGCTGCAACGTGAGATGGGATTGTCATTAATTTTTATTGCTCATGACCTGGCCGTGGTAAAACACATTTCCGATCGTGTGTTGGTGATGTATCTCGGCCATGCGGTAGAACTGGGGACCTATGATGAGGTCTACCACAATCCACTACATCCTTACACCAGGGCATTGATGTCGGCAGTCCCCATACCTGATCCGGATCTGGAGAAGAACAAAACCATCCAGTTACTGGAAGGGGAATTACCGTCGCCGATCAACCCGCCTTCCGGTTGTGTTTTCCGTACCCGTTGCCCGATTGCCGGTCCAGAGTGCGCCAAAACACGTCCTGTTCTGGAGGGGAGTTTCAGACACGCCGTTTCTTGCCTAAAAGTCGATCCGCTTTAAAAACAATAAGGGCTGACAGTTGTCAGCCCTTTTTCACGCTAAAAGCGATTATTTATTCCCGCCAGATGATATGGCAAAGTTTGTGATCTTTTTCGCGGCATAACAGAATGCGGGCAAAAACATCGTTGATTTCACCATCTTCACTGTCCGCCAGACCAATCACCACTTCGGCAAAAAAGTCCGGGTTCAAATCGAAATCAACATGTTCCTGCCAGTCTTCCGCCGGATCGAATAACTCCGCGCCGCCGCGCTCTTCAAACTGAAGATTGAACAGCAGAACATCAGCTGGATCGAGATTGTCGGCAGCCAGTTCGAGAAAAATATCGTAGGCCTGTTCAAGCGTTTCATCTTCAGTCAGGCGATTGTTTAGATCCATATCCATAGTTACTACCTGTTTAACCTCTGTTGGCGACGTTTTACAGCAACGGACTGAAGAAGTAAAACAGTCGCTCGGCGACACGTTGCCATAATGGACGTTTTAGCCATAAACGGGCATCGAGCAGACGTGAACGCGAAATATAATCGTCCTGAACGGCGGCGAGGTCAGCACCAAAACCTTTATCGTCGATTGCCAGGGTAATCTCGAAATTTAGCCACAGACTACGCATATCAAGGTTAACTGTGCCAACCAGACTTAGTTCGCCATCGACCAGCACGCTCTTGGTATGCAGTAACCCGCCTTCAAACTGATAAATTTTAACCCCAGCAGCCAGCAGTTCCGTAAAGAATGCGCGACTGGCCCAGCCGACCAGCATCGAGTCATTTTTTCGCGGAAGGATAATACTGACATCCACCCCGCGCTGCGCCGCCGTGCAAATCGCATGAAGTAAATCATCGCTTGGCACAAAGTAGGGCGTGGTCATGATCAAATATTCACGCGCCGAATAAGCCGCAGTCAATAATGCCTGGTGAATGAGATCTTCCGGAAAGCCGGGGCCAGAAGCAATTGTGTGAATGGTGTGACCGCTGGCCTGTTCAAACGGCATAATATTGACATCTGGTGGTGGCGGCAGAATACGTTTTCCGGTTTCAATCTCCCAGTCGCAGGAATAAATAATCCCCATCGCGGTGGCGATAGGGCCTTCCATACGCGCCATCAGATCAATCCATTGCCCTACGCCCGCATCTTGTTTGAAGTAGCGAGGATCGACCATATTCATGCTGCCGGTGTACGCGATGTAATTATCGATCATGATCATCTTGCGATGTTGGCGCAGGTCCATACGGCGTAAAAACACACGCATCAGATTGACCTTTAAGGCTTCGACCACTTCAATACCGGCATTACGCATTAGCTCGGGCCACGGGCTGCGGAAAAAAGCCACACTCCCGGCGGAGTCGAGCATCAATCGGCAATGAATGCCGCGTCGCGCAGCCGCCATTAATGATTCAGCCACCTGGTCCGCCATGCCGCCGGGCTGCCAGATATAAAACACCATCTCAATATTATGGCGCGCGAGCTGGATGTCGCGGATTAACGCCTGCATCACATCATCTGACTCGGTCATCAGTTGTAGCTGATTCCCTTTGACCCCAGCGATCCCCTGACGACGCTCGCAAAGCTTGAATAATGGCGCAGCGACACTGCTATTTTCTTCGGCGAAGATATGCTTACAGGCTTTAAGGTCGTTAAGCCATTTTGCGGTGGAAGGCCACATCGCTCTGGCGCGCTCAGCGCGGCGTTTGCCTAAATGGAGCTCGCCAACGGCAAGATAGGCAATAATTCCGACTAACGGCAGAATGTAAATAATCAACAGCCAGGCCATCGCGGAGGGAACTGCGCGTCGTTTCATTAGAATGCGTAAAGTTACGCCTGCAATGAGCAACCAGTATCCCAGAATGGCCAACCAACTCACCAACGTATAAACGGTTGTCATAGATTAGAAATCCTTTTGAAAGCGCATTGTTATGAGTTTACGCATATGGATTCATCTGGCAAATAAAAACGCGGGAAAAGCACTGGTCAGCGTCGGGGGTGGGGGTATAATGACCATTCTGTTATTGCATAGAGTAGTTAACATGAAGCGGAGTAGAACGGAAGTGGGGCGCTGGCGCATGCAGCGTCAGGCTAGCCGACGTAAATCGCGTTGGCTTGAGGGGCAATCGCGCCGAAATATGCGTATCCACAGCATCAGGAAGTGCATTCTAAACAAACAGCGTAACTCGTTATTGTTTGCGATCTACAATATCTAAATGTACTGGGCACCATTGCGGTGCCCAATAAGTTTACTCCTCCGTCTTTAAACTCTATTTTTGCGCCGATTCTTTACTGTCAGCTTTCGTTTCTAGTTCATCGTTATCGCTGAAAATACCATGACCTGAGTTCAACAACATTGAAACGAGCATATCATTATTAATCTCTTCACCATTTAAAACTCGCGCCAGAATTTCGCTGCCAAACAGTTGCGGTGAGAGAATGATATCCGGATGTACCATCTTAATCTTATTCAGGTTTTTGCTATCACTGACGGCGAGAACTGTTTTGACATCACTGCTCATATCTTTTGCCGAGAGTACAACAAACGCGTTATCTGCATCGTTATCACTCAGCGCCAGAATGGCCCGGCAACGATCGATTCCCGCTTTCTTTAATACAGAACTGTCATTACTGTCACCGGGGATAACATCAGCATTATCGCCTAAGCGTTGCTCAAGTTGCTTGATATCATCTTCAGGCAAGTTGCTGATAACCGTTACGTTTTGTCCGCGTTGATTCAGTTGCAGGATCGTATTGATGGCGAGAATCGAATGTCCGCAAACAATAAAATGATCTTTACGATGCATTGTATGATTGTTTCCTTTTACAAGTTTGTTGAATCCCCCGCGGATAAGCGGACCAAAAATTGAGGTCATAGATGTGGCAAAAACGGTAATGCCGGAAATAATGACCGAAATAGTGAACAATCGTGCTGATTCAGAAACAGGGACAATATCGCCATAGCCGACGGTTGACATGGTTTCTATCGAAAAATAGAACGCGGTCATCAAACTTTCTATTCGCGGATTAAAACCTTCGCTTAAATAAAGCGCACCGTAGGTTGAGTAAAACAGTAATGTCGTGAAACTAATAAATGCAAAAATTGTCCCGGCTGCGGCGCTACTGTGGGAGAAGTCTTTGCGCAGTATCAGCAAAAACACCAGCGTAAAAATGCAAAATCCAATACTAAATTTCAGCCAGGGATAAAAATGCAGGGTGTAAATTAGCGCTATCAACAACAAAATGATACTGATTGCCCATGCGAGCTTTGCCCGGAACAGTAAGCCAATGGAGTTCAGGACAAGAAAGACGCCGAGCATAAAGAGTGGGGCGTTTGCCAGCAAGGAGAGATCCAACTCTGAAAATGCTTTGATATGGAAAATATCAAGCAAATTGACCGACATACCATAGATTGTTTTAAAAATAAGCAATCCATTTAAAAAGACGGCCAGAGCGAGAATGTCGTGCCGAAGGGTCACCCATAAATTTGTTGCTGTTTGTTTGAATGTAGCCCAGTGACTCACTGATACCTCTGTAACCACAATTTTGTTTAATTATCTTAGCGTGCACATTTTCTGAACATACATGCAGCGCGTGAATGTGTTAAACAATAGTAGATGACTTTATCCGCAGTAATCAAAGGATTTGAGCGAGCAACTGTACCTCAGGAAAGGTCATTTTTCCTGAATATGCTCACATCATATAAAGAAATACAGATAAAGTTATTATCTGCTTGTGGTGGTGAATGCACTGACCGGCTATAAGGAAAGGCCAAACAAGAACACGGTTGCAAAAACCGTGCCCTTAAATATTGAATCTCTATTCAGAACACTTTCTTAAATTGTCATTTGGCATATTACGAACAATTCCGCGTAAAAACGTTCTGTTACGCTAAACCCTTATCCAGCAGGCTTTCAAGGATGTAAACCATAACACTCTGCGAACTAGTGTTACATTGCGTGTAGCTTTGAGTGGGCAACTTTGTGTACACTTTTGTGTACCCAAAAACAAAAATGTGTACCCATTCAATGATCACCGACACAAAGCTCAGGAAGGCGCTCGGCAAGAAAAGAGATGATATCGAGATTATTTCTGATTCGCACGGGCTCAACGCCAGAATCAGCCAGGCCGGAAAAATATCATTTTTCTATCGGTATCGCTGGGCCGGTAAAGCGGTAAAACTCAATGTTGGTGATTATCCTGCAATGAGTATCACCCAGGCAAGAGAGCGTCGCCAACAATTCAGAAACTGGTTAACTGAGGGACTGGATCCGCGAGAGCAGGTGAAGCTGGATAAGCAGACCCGACAGGAAGCGATGTCCGTTGCCGAAGCGTTCAATTACTGGATTGAAAGGCACTGTATCGCTAACGGGCTAGTTAAAGTCGATTACTATCGCCAGGTGTTTGAGAAACATATCGCCGAACCGATGAAGAATGTCAAAGTCGATAACACAGCGAAAATGCACTGGATCAACGTCTTCGATTCTATAGAAAGCAGGGTGATGGCTCATTACATGCTTTCGCTGTGCAAACGGGCGTTTAGGTTCTGCGTTAACAGAAGTGTGATCGCCTCAAACCCACTCGAGGGATTACTGCCATCTGATGTCGGGCAAAAGCCTAAAAAGAGAACTCGCAGGATGGACGATGACGATCTGCGCAAAATCTATCAGTGGTTGAAAAGCCATATGTCGATAGAGTCCGTTTTCCTGGTGAAATTTATTATGCTTACCGGATGCCGTACGGCTGAGATTCGACTTAGTGAGAGATCATGGTTTCGATTGGATGATAATGAGTGGGTCGTGCCTGCGGGCAGTTATAAAACTCGGGTACATATTAGAAGGGGACTCTCAGACGCCGCCGTTAACCTGGTCAGAAATCACCTCAAGAAAATAAACACCAATCACCTGGTGACTTCACAACGTAAAATTGATGGCGGGATCAAAGATTCGCCCGTTCATTCACCTGTGGCATCCAATTACGCCCGTTCTATTTGGAATGGAACAGGTATGGCAGAGTGGTCGCTTCATGATATGAGGCGGACGATAGCCACAAATCTCTCTGAGTTAGGTTGCCCGCCGCACGTAATTGAAAAGCTGCTCGGGCATCAGATGGTGGGGGTTATGGCGCATTACAACCTTCATGACTATATCGATGATCAGAAACACTGGCTCCGCGTTTGGCAGAGCCATCTTGAAGAGATCATCGGAGAGCCCTTCAGTTAATTTATCTTCTTTTTATCCTCCCACTCTTTGATTGACTCAGAGCGCCAGCGGTTAGGGTTGCCGGGCCAGTCAGGGGGTGGGAACGGGCATACGAAGCCCCGAGGCATTGTGTCTGCACTTTGCCATGACCAAAGGGTTTTGCGTGAAATTTTGTAGCGACTGGTCAGGTCTGACGTTACCAAAATATCATCCATAGCTCTCTCCAGTTGCCCGTTCGGGCCATTCAAAATCTTTTTCAACCAACCTGCCCGGGCAGGGAGCGGAGACGGCGCATGCCGGTCATCGCTGTGGCCACGTAGCTCGCCTTTCGGTTCACCACCTCCACCCAGACTTTCACGCCTTCAACCTTCACCGTATAAGTCTCTTTCATCTTGCTTCGCCCATAGTCGCCATATGTTTGCAAGTGAGCTGCCAGCGCGATGTCGCATGCTTGGCGAGCTAAAGGTGATTGCTTACTTCCTCGATTGATCAGTCGCATATAATCTCCTTGAGGGAGGGTTACCCCTCCCGGTCTCGTCAGGCCACGTATTCCGGTTTCATATCCGCCAGGGTGATGCTGAATTGATCGTGCAGTTCATCGCCTAAGTGACGCTTTGAAGATGCAAGCATGCGCTCGGCTTCAGCGAACCGTTCGGCTGCATGCGGCTCGTCGGGCTGGGGCAGGGATTTAATAGCCTCCTCAACCTTGTTGCGTGCATCCACTAGGTAATAACGCTTTACGGCTTTGTTTTTCAGCTCGGTGAATAGTGCGGATCCCAGCGTAGCTTTCGCCGTTTCAATGTCGGCACGCAGCGATTTGGCGCTATCCACGTCCTGAGCAGATTCGATGCGTTCGCGGAAATCATCGGCAAGAGAGTCGACATTTACCGACGATTCCTGTGCGCTTTGCGTGGTTGTGACGGTGTCACCTGAGATATCAGCCAGGCTAACGCGTTGCGGCGTTGGGTTGATCTCTTTTTCTGTGCGCTGTTCAATCTCATCAGGGGTGTACACACCAAGAACAACTGCAGGGCAATATAGGCGCGCCCAGTATTTGAGTGCCAGATAAGCGATCTGCTGTTTCGGGTTTGATACCCAAAGTGGAGAATTACGTGTGATTACGCTGGAGAGGAAAACAGGCTCTCCCCAGGTGATATCACTTTCACCGCGAATAACGGCACCTACCCGTACCGACAGTCCTTGTTCATCAGCACTTTCCCAACCGCGTACCATTTCTTTCTTGTCGTACGTCCCGCCACCTTTCGCAGGCTTTTTAACGGTTATCTCGCGGCTGCTGGCACATTTCGACCAGTCGCCCTCGTACTCATAGTGAAAGCGGCCAACGATGGCGTTTGAGCTGGAGATCACCGCATTAACCAGTTGCGCTTCGTATCCCAGGACACCGTTAACCAGGTGCGTCTTTTGCGCCACGGCGTAAGGGTTCATACCCCACTGCATCGCCTGCATGATGATGGCCATGCAGTCTGCCGGATTGCCGCGGAGGTGCTCAGGCACCGTTACGGCTGCCTGTGCCATCAACCCGGCGACAGACTGAAGCTGGGTTAAAGCCTGCACGTTGAAAATGGCATTGCTGGCTGAGATCGTGTTTGGAGTCTGCTGTTCAGCGGTTACGATATTCGTGTTTTCCATCATCATTCCCCTTATGCCTGAGTACGCAGAGCTTCAAGGCGGCGCAGGTCGAAGTCGTTCAGTTCGTCGGTGTAGTCAGCAGTGATTGGCGCTGGCCATTCACCTGTGTCGAATCCGGTTGCGATATTGCGCATCGCTTTGCGGTACTCGAGCATACCCAGCTCCAGTAGTTCAGCGGATGCCTCGATGATGGCGATCCAGTGGTAGTTCTCGTCTTTGTTGACGAAAATCCAGAAGAACTGATCCAGCGCTGCGGTTTCGCAGTACATAGCCGCGCTCAGGTGATAATCACGTTCAATAATTTCCCGGTGTAGCCTGGCGCGCAGGCTTTCCTGCTTAACATTCCACATGCTGATGGTTTTCAGGTCTGCACCTATACGCACGCCATCCAGGTCGATCTCAAGGTCAGGGCGCACACGAACTTCCAAGCCCGTCTCCTCGTCAAAACCAAAGTAGCTCACCTCAACGGCTCGGCTAGGGTGGGTCAGCAGCATGCCGGCGGTCGGGTGTGCCAGAAGCGCTTTTTGAATATTCAGCGCGGTGCTCAGCTGCTGGCGGGTGACCAGCACTTTTCCTTCCGGGTTATCGCGCCAGGCATCCAGCAGTTCGTCGGCAAATACGGCATCTGGTATGACTGCCTTCACGGCCTGGATCATGTCTGCTTTGGTACCAGACACTTTCAGTGGTGCCGGTTTCTGTGCTTCCTGAGCCACAAGGTCAGGGTTGATGATTGCCAACTGCTCCAGCAGCGCGTCACGGCTGCCGCTGGTTTTAACCGGCGGCGGCAGGGTGGCGTTGTACTCTTTAATGCATGCCTTCATTGCCGTCGCCGTCTGCTTCTGGTCACCATCAATACGCTGGAAGTCAGCTGGCAGCGCCATATAGTTCTGTGCCGTTTCTTCCAGGTTAGCGCCAAGCGGAACCTGCGGCGGCAGGGTGGCGTTGTACTCTTCCAGTAACACCTTGATATCGTCGGCAGACAGCAGCGCCGGCAGGCTGGCATTGTGCTCATCGATAAAGGCGCGCAGGGTCGCGGCCGTTGTGAATGCGCCTTCAGGGATCACCGGTTCAACGCTGAATTCTGCGTCCAGTAGTTCAGGCTGCAACGCCAGCGCATGCACCAAGTTGCCCATGTCCAGCACCGCTGAGCGCTCTTTGACGATGGTTTTCTCTACGTGGCGCGCATTGAAGTACATCAGCGAAACGCGCGCATCTTTCACCTGGGTTGAGCTGATGCCGTTGGCGGCGTGGTAAACCTCGTTTGGCAGCCCTTCATAGCGGCCTGGCTCGAAATAAGCGGGATAAACAACAGCTGGTTCGTCAGATTGCGCTTCTGGCTCGGTTTGTGCTGCAACTGGTTCGGTTTGGCTTACAGAATCGCTATTTTTGGCGACAGAATCCGTATTCTGGTTTACATCGTCCTTCTGGCTGGTATCTGACTCTTCACCAGACTCCAGACTGCTTTCGCCTGGCTGTACTTCATCACCAGCTTGTTTTTCATCACTGACAGTTTCTTGAACCTGCACATTGCTGGTGGTCTCCGTAGCCTTTTTCGTGCCATGAGTTGCTGAGTTCTGCAGCAAAGCCGTAACGTCGAATATTCCGTTGCCGACATTTTTAACCAGTTCTTGTTCGACTTTCTGCGGTTGTGCTGCCGCTTCCTCTGCGCGGCGGCGTGCTCCTTCTTCACGCACGCGTTGCAGGTTCTCTTCGTGAGTGCAGAAGGATTTGCGCGGAGACTCCTTACCTTCAGGTTGGGGAATTTCCTGTGCTGCGGGTTCAGCCTCATGCAACGGCAATAACTCGACCGCGGAATTGAACGCGGCTGTCATGGTCTGGTTAACAAATTCCAGGTGAGCGACAGGAGTTAAATGAATATTTTCCGGTGCGATACGTACCAAGTTAAAAATAGCCGTGCGGTTAACACCCAGAACGCCTGGCTGATTGCGCAGGATGTTGCTCCATGATTTCCATGGTTCTTCTTTTTTGGTCACGATTTCTTTAGCGCGACGAAGAATGCTGCCCGGGATCTCGAAGTGGTTGAAGTCCATAGGCAGAAGGGCACACGCAATCTCTAAATCGAGAGTGTCCAGTGTGTGGTGTGCGTCAGGTCCACGGTCAGTGACGTAACCGCCGTCGGCATTAGTGCCGGAATCAGTACGCTGCACACTACTGATGCGATTACCGGCGGCCCATTCGCGAACGAGGATACCGCGGGCGATGTGATCTGTAGCGAACCACAATTTCAAAAACTGGATTAAGGTTGCGAGTTCAGGGATTTTTCCATCGACAGGGAAGACTTTCTTAACGGCATTCACGACTTTATGAATATCGTGCTCAATGGCTTTTTTGAATGCTTCCACATTCTCAGCTGCCAGCAGCAGGTTCTGGACGTACGCGTCATCGGTGTCCATCTCAAGGCGGACAATCTCATTTTTCTGCCATGCGTCGATGTGATAGAGATATTCACCATCACCGATGAACTGAGCCAGTACGCGCTGGCGGAATGGCAGGGTGGCAACAACGATCAGGTTCGGTTGCTGTGTCTGCTGGGATTGCTCTTCGGTATCGACTTCACCATCAACGACGCCACCTTCTGCCCGGCCGTTCTCGTCGGTCTGGATACCGTCCTCAACAGTGAGATCTTGACCCGTTGTAACGTCAGCAGCGTTGCTGGTTTCAGTTTTGAGCAACTGCAACTTACCACTGCGCCAGTCTTCTACCAGTTGATTGCGGTCACCGGCATCGGTGTTCACCCAGTCAGACATGAATGCAGCGATCAATCTTGGTTCGTGCTCTTCGTCTGGTGTGAAAATGTCCTTAACCGCCCGAATCATTTTCCACTCAGCATTCAGGCTGAGTTTGGCGGTCGCGGGCACATCGTTCCTTGCCACAAGCAGGCTATGGAGATATGTATTGCCTTCATCCAGTGACATTTCGCTGGCAGCCAACTGCTGCTCTTTAGTGACGTGGGTTTGGTATTTATCGTTCATCAGATGGACGGCAAAGCGGACCGCTGGAGTACGGTTTTCAACCGGGACAATTTCGGACGCAGTCGCATCTTCAACGATTACGGTCGGAGTAGGTGTGTAGGGGGCGTCAACGGAACCAGTAGACACACCAGCGGCTTTTGGCAGCCAGGTGCGCCCATCGTCCTGAAGCTCGTAGCGATCACACCAGGTAAAATCAACTTCACCTTCTTTCGGCAGACCGTCGACAACTGGGAAATCAGTGCGAATCGGTTTGGCGTAGTCCTTACCCCGACCTGTTTCGATACCTGCATCTTCCAGCGCAACATCCAGCATCAGATTGGCGCGAGCCTCGGTTTTAGCAGTGAACCAGACCACTGCATCTAGCTTTCCGGATTTCTGAGTGGCTTTAACCACATTAAAGAATTCCATGTGAGATCCTCATTTTTGGGTGTTAGAATCCCCGGACCATTGATAGCGCCCATTGGGTTAACTTTGGTTTTAATGTTGTTTCCGGTGTAACTTTGGTCGGTACCACCGGACGTAGATCCCGCCTTGCGCGGGTTTTACGTTAGCCTTCGTGAGCCATCTGGTCGTGCGAAGCGCAACGTTTGGAGCAATACTCTTTTTCTTTGCGCGCCAGCTGTGAGCCGTTGCGATAGAGAAGGGTGCTCTTGATTACTTCCTCCGTTTTAACCGGCTTGCCGCAATATCCGCATTTCTTGTCTAACATGACATCCTCCGCTAGTGGCTGAGTCCATGCCCCAGACCGTTCAGATAAACTTCAACCAGCAAATCCTTGGTGTAAGTCATTTCTACGCCGCGATGCAGATACAAACGTCCGCGAGCGTTAGCTGATACCGTCCAGGTTGAGTCTTTGTGTTTGACGAGCATCCCCGGCTGAACTGCGCCGCGGTTTACTGTCTGTGTACCGTAGTGCTGATGAACCATGATGTTCTCCAGTTTTTCTGAGTGAACTTCGCTGGTGGTGCCGCGGCGCTGATCTTCACGGTTGAGCGTTTTAACTCTGCAATTCACCACCGCGAAGCTCACTCTGTGCTTTGCCCTTGTCGCCAGGCTGGCGGAACGTTTCAAACCTACTGCGCGTTAATCTCACCACCTCATTCCGGTCTTCGTATGCCCCGGACGGCTTCTTCGTGGGCGTCCTGCTTTGGTGGTTGTGTTGATGGAGTAATTAAACACAATGTTTATTTGCGTGTCAACATAATGAGTGTTTTTATATAAACAAAAAGTTTAGTTGGTTGCGCTCGTTGGCACGAGTAGTATGTTTTGTGGTCTATTTTGTGGTTATAAAAAAATCGATGAGGGTGAGTTATGGATCGTGACGAACTGGAAGAAGACCGCGCAGCGTTTATTGCGGGGGAGATTGGTGGCGCAGTTGTCAGTCTGATAGCTAACGGGATTGTGATCAGCCGCGATGCGATTGTGGATAGTCTAGAGGCTAAGCGCAGGGTAGTGGGAAACGTCATTCACAAGTGGGTATTGCGGGATGCGGTTGCTATGGTGAGAAAAGGGCAATAAAAAACCCAGTTCGGTAACTGGGTTATTGCTTTATTCAACAGATGATGGGGGGGTCGGTGCTTTCTTAAAGATCGACCACTGAGAAATGTAGGTCAGCAACCTTGAGCTTAACTCGAGTTCTTTTCGTAATATTTCGTCATAACGTTTTTTTGCTGCTTGCATGGTCGCATCACTAGCGTGATTGTCATCCATAATGATCTTTAGCCTTTTCTTTTCTCGGCTTGAGCATATTGTAAATAACAGACCTGTAAATGACATTCCACCAAAATCCTTTAACGTTTTGATTACAAAAAGAAGAATCAAAGACAGAAAAGGAACAGATCTGTAGGCCCAATCACGAAACTCACCGTCAGGAAAGAAGATAGGAATAGCATCTGTAGCATAACCACATATGAGGGAGACAATTAGAAAAGGTAGTCCATTTTTAGCTACATTTTTAACGTTATCGTTAGCCATGATTTTTTCCCGAGAACGATTTCGAGTCAACATGTAACTTTTGTGTTTTGACTACATAATACGCAAATCCAATCTTAACTAACCAATAAGCTACTGGTATGAGTGCTGCGTAAAGAGGGATATAGTACATAACCTTACCTCCTGTTAACCACACTATAACACCTAGCATCACTATTAGCGCGACAGAAAATGCTTTCAGCCCAACACAGCTATCAGGATGTGAAACACTGTTCCTTAGCAACAATATCCTGGATTCATCAAGTGTGTAAGGAATATCGCCAACATGATTTTCGATTTTTGGGAAGGTCTCAAATACTTCAACCCGATCAATCGAAATAATTGAGCTTGATTGATGATCTAAGCAAACTGCAGCCACTGTTATCCCTCTCGAACCTTTAGTGATACTCGGTTAGCAGCAAATGTGGCAATGAAACCACATTCTACACATATAACAGGGAATGCCCATATACCTCGGCCAGCTGAATGAGGTAGAGGAAGGGTAATTATTGCAGGATAGTCTTGACTATCTTCTCGTGGAGGAACTCCCCAAAGCGTATGCTTACAAAGCGGACAGGCCATCTCGCCATGTTTTTCTTCGAGGCGTTGAAAATAATCTCGAAATTCTTGTCTTGATATTGATAGCGTCAATGCTGTTGTATTGACACTTTCCTGACTTTTTTCTTCTTCAACCTGTTCGCCCATCTCAGCTCTCAATATAATGATAATTAACTGGTAAGTGAATTTTGCATATCGTTAAGATGTATCCCATTGGTACAGAAACATCTGAGGGGTAAGTAGCTTTTAACTACCGTGCTACTCACCATCCCCCTTAATCCGCCGTCCCATGTACTTGGCGTACAGTTCATCGAGTTCTTTCAACCGTAGAGATACGATCCGCAACATGTTCTGTTGTTCTTCTTCGTTTGGGAGTTGATTATAGAGTTCCAACAGTCTCCGTTCGTCGTGTCTCAAACCGTCCTTAGCATCCACGTCCTGACCTAGAACCCACTCAAGACTTACGCCTAGCGCATCGGCAAGTTTTATTGCTGAGCTTTTTCCTATCGCTCCTCTGACAAACCAGTTGTTGACTGATTGTGCGCTCACACCACAGATTCTCGCTATATCCGCTTTGGATATGCGCTTCTTCTCGATGATTTCATTTAACCGCCGAACCTGCGGGTTATCTGTTTGGTGTGTGTTTTTTCTCATATATCAAGATTCTAAACTAAAAGTTTATCGCCTCAACATTCATAATGTTGACTTGAACATAAACATAATGTTTAATTTGGTTCGTTATTACTTGGAGCCAAATATGAAAGCACTTGATAAAGCAATATGCATCGTAGGGGGTGCAACCCGTTTAGCAGAAAAGCTCAATGTATCCCCAATGACGGTCAGTCACTGGCGTCACCGTGACAATGGATTCGTACCGGCTAACCGTGTCATTCCTATTTTCAATGCTACAGGTGTAACTCCACATGAGTTACGCCCTGATTTGTACCTCAACCCTACGGATGGATTACCGGCTCAGGAAGCGAGGGCATAACCATGCAGTCACTATCACTTCATCAAAATAGCGGATATCAAACGGCTGCGATGATAAATCGCAATCAACCTGTCTCGGTAGATAAACATGACCAGATCCGCGATGCCGTTCGTGCGTGGGCGGGTGTAGATGGTCAGGATGTCGTTTCTGCTCTGATCATCGAAGAGTACCAGGCTCAAGGGGGAGACGAGATCACTTTCCCTGATGACCTCAGCCGACAGCGTCAGAAGCTTTTCCGCTTTCTGGATAACCATTTCAACAGCGAACGGTACCGCGAAAACGTTCGCCAGCTGACTCCGGCAATCCTCGCTGTCCTGCCGATTGAATACCGCAATCGTCTGCTACCAGAAGACAACGTAATGGCTCGTCTGGCAAGGCTGGAGAAGGAAACCAGCGAAGCGAAGATTGCTGTCGCAATGGATGCGCCACGTCATCAGAAGCTGAAAGAGTTGAGCGAGGGGATCGTGGAGATGTATCGCGTTGACCCTGGGTTAACCGGTCCGTTGATGGAAATGGTGCAGATTATGCTGGGGGCTATATGACCGGTTCAAAAATGGCGAAAGCCGCGGTGCTCGAACACCAACGGCTTTCAGGTGCAAAAACAGTGCGTAATTGCGGAGAACAGTATGTCAAACACCGCTGAAATAATCAATTTCCCAAATAAAACCGAACAACCGGGAGGTCGTATGGCCGACCTGTCGAACGGGTATACCAAGGTCGCTAACGAGATCCAACAGCTTAAGCCTCGCCTGAGACTGTCAGGCCGGGAATGGCAATGTTTTGAGGCGGTGATCTGGCTTACCTACGGCTGGAACAAGAAACAGGACCGCGTGACAAATACGGTTATTGCCGAGCTTACGGGCCTGAGCGATACGCATGTATCGGACGCGCTTAAGTCTCTCGCAGAACGCAAAATCATCTTTTCACAGAAGCAGGGTATGATGAAAATCGTCGGTGTAAACACTGACCTTTCAGCATGGATTTTAGACAAACCGGAAACGGGAAGAAAATTCCCGAAAACGGGAAAATCCTTCCCGAAATCAGGAATAACCTTCCCGAAAACGGTAGACACCCAATACAAGAACAAGAACAGTATTAAAAGATCTTCGTCCGAGAATTCTGACGAATCCTCTGACGCACGTCTGAAGAAATTTTTATCAACTCATCCTGAAGCTGCGGTCTACACACCATCCGGTGCGAAGTGGGGCTCTGCTGAAGACCTCGAGACAGCTAAGTGGATTTCCTCCAGGGTGAAGCTGATTAACCCAACCTGCAAAGCCCCGGACATGATCTCCTGGTCTAACACTGTTCGCCTGATGCGCCAGATAGACGACCGGTCGCACCAGGACATCTGCGCGCTGTATGACTGGGCTAGCAAACACCACTTCTGGCAGACCAACATCCTGAGTCCCGAAAGCCTGCGTAAGCAGTGGGACAAGCTGACAATGCAGCGTAACGCCGGAGGTGAGCAGCGCGCTGTCAAGCCAGATCTGGACTTCAACAACACTGACTGGGCCTATGGGGTGATCCGATGAAATCTCTTGCAGAGCAGATGCGTAACCACGACCGCGAGCAGATGAGCCGCATGGCCCATAACCTGCCAGAGCAGTACCAGGAGTGCGCGCCGGTCGAGCAGGTGGCGCAGGTATTCAACAAGCTGTTCAACGAGCTGCGCGCCGCGTTCCCGGCCAGCATGGCGAACTTCCGCACCCAGGAAGACCTGAACGAATTCCGCCGTCAGTGGCTGCTGGCGTTTCAGGAGAACGGGATCCACACCATGGCTCAGGTCGATGCCGGCATGCGCATTGCCCGCCGCCAGGAGCGCCCATTCCTGCCGTCGCCGGGCCAGTTCGTCGCCTGGTGCAAGCAGAGCGGCGGTGCGCTGGGCGTCAACGTTGACCAGGTGATCGCCGAATACTGGGACTGGCGTAACCGCTCGTTCGAATTCATCTCCAGCGAGCAATTTCCATGGTCGCAGCCGGTCATGTACCACATTTGCGTAGAATTGCGCCACCGCAGCACCGAGCGCCAGTTAACGCATGGTGAACTGGCACGCGAGGCAGGCGATCTGCTGGACATGTGGGAAAGGCGCGTCACCGAGGGTAAGCCAGTGCCGCCGGTACGCCGGGCTATTGCCGCACCAGCTGCCGAGCAAGGGCCGACGCCGATCCAACTGCTGCTGGCCAAGTACAACCGCAACAAGTCGAACGGGATGGTGTGACATGAACATAACAATCCGTGAGCAGGTGCTGGCAGCCCTGCGCAACAACCCAGGGTTGAACAACGCCAAACTGGCAGGGCTTCCCGGAGTGGTACATCATCGATCAGGACTATCGGGGGCAGAAGTACGCGAAGGACAAGCAGGTTGCGCGTTGTGGCAACGCAGTTCCGCCGCCATTCGCCGAGGCACTGGTGAGGGCTAATTTACCGGAGCTTTGTCAGCAGAAAGAGATCGCAGCTTAATGTCCGAGTTTCAGAACATGGTGTAACAAATCCTGCTACTTCAATGACGTAGATTCAAACCTGATATAATTAGGCTCTTCACAACACGAGGAGCCTAAAATGCACCATTACATGATCCCTATCAACGGAACTGTTCACCTGATCAAGACTGACTCTCTAATCCCTGAAGGGACTGAGTATAGCTTTGAAGGAGAAAGTCTAATCTGCGCTCATGCCACTTTTAAATCTGGGACGTATGGCTTCCTGATACCAAAGGGAAATCAGTTGAATAGAGAGCATGCGTTCTGGCATGTAAGTGGAATTCACCCTAATCCCCTGGGAATGGATAAATCGTAATCCATAATATGCATGCCATCGTCCTGAACATACGGTGGCATGCATCCGGCACTACAACAGAAACGTTAAAGTGCAAACAATACAATTCGAGCAATATTCAACCTGTCACAGATGGCGAATACCACCGCCATTTCGTGCATTCTGTGGTTTCTATTACCCATTGCGTTAATGCTGTCCAATCATCAGCTCGCTGAGGCGCTGGTTAGGGCTAACCTACAGGAGCTTTGTCAGCAGAAACAAATAGCGGCGTAATAAAACATCGCTAATTCAACCCGCTACGGCGGGTTTTCTTTTTTTACTACTGACAGAAAATTAACAATTTGTGCTCTTAAAGCGTTGATCATTTCCGCGCATAGGTATACTGTATAAAAACACAGTAAATGCAATGGGGGCCATTATGAAAGTTGAATTAACCATTGATCGCATGAAAGAACTTCCTAAAGGCGCAGTACCAGCACTGGAGAAAGAACTGCTTAAGCGCCTGAATGATCACTATGACAATTGCAGGCTCACAATCCGCCGTGCCGGGGCCGATGGGTTAAGTGTTTTTGGTGGTGACAAGGACGATAAAAAGAAAATTGAATCAATCCTCCAGGATACCTGGGAAAGCGCTGACGACTGGTTTTATTAGAATTGCGCTTAAGGCTGGCGCGCATTTTTCAGAATACCGCAATTTGCGTAACCCTCTGATGCTGCTGCCGACAATCTTTAATCGCGTCTGTTAGTCGCTCGAAGGGAGAACATAAATGTGAGTGATTCAGCTTTGCAAACGTCAGAAGACAACTGGTATGACATTGTAAGAAGGTCTGACGGCTGCGTGGTGTTTAGCTTTCCTTCATCGGGCAGGCATCTAATTTATCGCGTCAATGGCATGGTTTCTATGCGGCCTTTGCTGGATGATGAAGAGGTCTTTACTCCTAATGGTTTTATGCAGTTTATTCACCGTCTCGGCTACCGGGTAACCCCACCTTCTGATAATATGAAATCAACGGTCTGAACAACCGTAACCTACTGCGCCACGGAGAGAAACCATGGCGCACGAACTACAACTCATCAAGCATTCCTCAGGAATCCTGATCCCCGCTACGCCGGAGACCAGTGATTTACTGCAATCAAAAATCAAACTCGGCTCCGTGCTGGTAGCCGAATTTCGCCAGGTGAGGAATCCCGCATTCCATCGCCGTTTTTTTGCGCTCCTGAATCTCGGGTTTGAATACTGGGAACCTACTGGAGGGGCGATATCCAGCAATGAGCGTAAGCTCGTAAATGGTTATGCTAAATTCCTCGCGGCATTTGGTGGAAACGAAGGCGCACTGCTGGATGCTGCCGAGCAATATCTGGACCGCATCGCCGATAAGCGCGCCGGTAGCATCAGCATCTGCAAATCCTATGATGCTTATCGCGCCTGGGTGATCGTCGAGTCTGGTCACTATGACGCTATTCAGCTTCCTGACGGAACACTTCGCAAACATCCCCGCAGTATTGCCTTCGCTAACATGGACGAAACCGAATTCCAGGATCTGTATAAATCTGCTCTGGATGTGCTCTGGCGCTGGATATTGTCCCGCACTTTCAACAGCAGGGAAGAGGCCGAGAATGCCGCCGCCCAGCTTATGAGCTTTGCGGGGTAATGGCGATGAGAGAAACATGGTTCCATTACCCCCAATGTACCACCCAGCAGGCTGAAGAGCTTATGGCGGAATACCGGCGTCGAGGTATTAGGGTTGAGCGCAGCCTTAATCCCGATTACATCACCTGGACCGTCAGCGCCCGGCTGCCGGAGGGGAAGAAACCGCCGCGAACCAGTCGCCGCTGGCAAAACAGGGTGTGGGGGTGAGCGTGGCTATCTATCGCAGCAAAAAATGGCTCGCCGCCGTCGGGCAGATCGAGCGTTGTGTTCTTTGTGGAGCATGGGGAACGCAGGTGGCACACCGGAACGAAGGGAAAGGCATGGGATTAAAAACCGATGACTGTGCGACAGCTGCGCTCTGCATTTGCTGTCATGACAGCATTGATAACGGGAATAAGCTGAACAGGGAGGAGCGTCGGCAGCTTATGGACCGCGCGATTGTTCTGACAGTGATTGAAGTTGCCCGCCGTGGGCTGGTGGTGCCCGTATGAAAATTTACGAAATAACGCCGATTGGCAAGCCCCGAATGACTCAGCGTGACCGATGGCATAAACGGCCAGCAACAGCAGCGTACTGGGCATACAAAGAACGGGTCAGGTTGCTGGGCATTCGCCTGCCAGAGTCCGGATATCACGTCACGTTCGTCATCCCCATGCCAAAGAGCTGGAGTAAGACGAAGCGGGAGAAATACGCCGGGCAGCCACATCAGCAGAAGCCAGACAAAGACAATCTGGAAAAGGCGCTGCTGGATGCAGTGTTTGACGAGGATAGCCATGTCTGGGACGGGCGTGTTACCAAAATCTGGGGAGAAACCGGGCAAATTATCATCGGGGAGGCCAGATGAAGCCAGAAACGCTCGAGGAACTCCGCGCACGCTGGCAGCGCCTTCGCATTTACCGCTACCGTGGATCGGTGCTGGTGGATTACCGCATTCTTCGTAATTTTGTTCGCATCTATCATTCAGCAGGAGCCGCATAATGAACCTCGAATCAATCGCTAAATATTTCGCGCCAAAATCACCGATGTTCAGTGACTCCTCGAGGGCGACTGCCACCGACAACCTGACCGGAACTGATGTTATGGCCGCGCTTGGACTGGTTAACGCCAAGTGTGGGTTTGGATTTGATTTGTACCTTGCAAAAATTGGCATCAGCAGCCCGGATCGGGCAATGGAGGCGCTTTATGAATCATCCGTTGAACTTTGCCGACGCTTCAAATCAGTTTCAGAACTCAATGAAGAAATCCGTCGGCGAGTTCTCGAAATTTTGTGTGCTTTTGCATATCAGGATTATGCCCGCAGCGCGGCAAGTGTCAGACGCTGTGATTGCTGCGCTGGTAGCGGCCTCATCGAAGCTGATGTCTTCACAAACAAGGTCCAATACCCGGACGGTAAGCCTCCGGTATGGGCGAAGGCTACAAAAGGAGTGTTTCCGTCGTATTGGGAAGAATGGAAGTCTGTACGGGAGACTGCGCGGGTTATGTGCAATACCTGTAACGGCAAGGGTGTTATCAGCAATGCGTGTCGCTGTCATGGGAAAGGGAAGGTACTGGATAAGAAGGCAACTGAATTACAGGGCGTTCCGGTGATGAAAGTTTGTGAGCGGTGTACGGGCAGAGGTTATGCCAGGTTAAAATTCTCCAATGTGTTAGAAGGTATCCGCACCACATGGGATGTGAAGAAAACGACGGCATATGAGCAAGTGCAACCGTTGTTTGAACTGCTGGTGGAGGAATGCCATCGTCAGGAGAGTTATGCAGACAGCGCCTTAAAGTCAGTTACCCGTTAGAAAAATTTTTCACGGTCAATTCTTTTTATAGAAAATAACTGTTGTGTTTTCCGGAAAATCTGTCTACTATCAACTCTAACGCTGGGAATCCGTTCAATCGTTTCGGCCAGCAATAAAACATATAAGCCCTGCGGTTAATTCCGTGGGGCTTTCGCGTTTCTGAAGGGGAAGAAAATGCCATGTCATTAAACGGATAGGCCGTAGCAGCCAAATGGCGGCAATCTCAGGGTTATACCTGAGCCCGAGTCTCTCGACGTGAGCCAGCTTCGCATCTGGTTAGGGTTAATGAATAGTAGTAGCGCCGGTGAAGCATCAGGAACGCCAATCCTGAACTGGTTATGGGCGGCCATAGGGCGGCATATGACTCAAAGGCATGAGCGCGGCCACTGCGAGAGTGTGGAACGAATTTCGCTGGTCTAGTTCAGTGGGAGAACGGCAGATTTGTAATCTGCGCGTCAGAGGTTCGATTCCTTTGCCCGGCACCAGAACCCAGCCAGGGTATCTTCAGCCGCAGAGCTGACATTGCCACACCATCATATTCCCGCCGAGAGCAGGTTTTTTAATTTTGCGGAATACTTTTTTAATCGCAGAAAAGCATGTCGTTTCGTTTTGATAGGAAAAAACGATGGATAGGCAACACAAGGCTCTAATGTGCGTAAGTTTGATGGATATGATAATTACGCACAGCTTATCAACAATATTTTGCTATTAGTTAAGTTGTGAATAACTTTTTTTGTTGATAACTCTTTTTTCTGTGGATAAGTCTGTAGGTTTATTAAATTCTTATGCACAAGTAGAACGCTGATGGTCCTGTACAATCCCGTAAAAGCTTCAATACTGATGACAGCAATATAAAAACCTATCCAGTGAAGCTATTGAAAACATACAGAATTTGGTTTTCTTCGGGAAAATTATGTCAGGACAGCCTGAGTCAAAAGAACAAGAACTGCTTGCAACAATCCTCGATTACTTCCAGAAGGGAGAAGTCCCGGATACAGACACTATTGCGGAAATTGAGCACGACATTGCTAAACTTCCAATAAGTGAGCGCGCACATGCGTATGCATGGCTTAATGGAACTCTCGGGCGTCACTCTGATGCAGTACGTTTATTCAAAGACGCGATGAGCTCTGGGAGTCCAACGATCGCACAAAACTACTTGGCGTATCTTTCTCGTTCGGCTCATAACTATGAGCATCGCGTTGAGTTGTTTAGAATAGTTGAGCTTTTCCCTTCACATGAACTGAGGCTTGTAGCAAGAAACGCTGCATTTTGTATCGGCAACGACAAGTTGGTTAAAAAGTTCTCCCTCAAAATGGCTGCTCTTTATGATGGCCAAGAGCGAGAGGATATAATCAATCAGGGAAATTATATGGCTGAACAGATTGTTAATTTCAAAAACGCTACCCGTCTTTCTTCTCGAGAACTAGAAGCCCTTTGCGATCAAGCTGAAGAGATTGCGAACAAGCGCGGTATTAACTGTTCAAGTGTTAGCTATTATCTTGGTGGAGATGATGACAATGCATTCATCGTTAGAGCCCAAACTGCTGATCCACAGGTTTTAGCTGAAATGAACATGGAACTGTTGGTTTTGCTCTCAGATGATAGTTATCGGAACAGCCCTTTTACATCCTGGTTCCAAAGCGATGAAAAAAGAGGGATTTACTGATGAGCGTATCGGGGAAAGATTTTATTGTTTTTGCTGGTAAATGCATTTCTCACAACGATGAAATCGGTTACAGAAACGCCATTGGTCGAGCGTATTATGGAGTTTATCATGAAACGCTTGATAAGCTTGAGAAATGCCCAAACAAGTCGTCACACCAAGCTGTTCGCGACTATCTTACAAATGATGCATGGTTAAAAGGAAATGAGCCGTTTGAAAAAATGAAACTCATTTCTATGGGAACAATGCTGAGACATTTGCATACCCGACGTAAATGGGCAGATTACGAGCTTGATAGAACTTTAAGTAAGGCTGATGCGGAAGCTATATTGATAATGGCTAACAAAGCTATTGACACCCTTCAGCAGATGTATGAGCAGGTTTATCCATCCGAACCTGCTGCTTGATTATCTATTCGAAATAACCTCGCTTAAGCGGGGTTTTTTTATGCCTTCGCACCTCCATTTCGGAGGTATTTTGCTGTGAAAATGGGCGGCTGGTGGATGTTGGAGCACCCACCAGCCATCAGCTCATGCTTTCAGGTCACAAGCTAACCAAGGCCCATTGCTTTAGCGCAAAAGCAAAGAGAGCCTATCAGAGTTACGCTTATTGATCTATGAAAAATACTGTAAATATAAACAGTGTTGAGTTAGTCAACGCTGATAGCCTGCAATACATCGCCACTCTCCCTGATAACTCCATTGACCTGATAGTCACGGATCCGCCGTACTTCAAAGTGAAACCCAACGGCTGGGACAATCAGTGGAAAGGGGATGAGGATTATCTTCGCTGGCTTGATATGTGCCTCGCACAATTCTGGCGAGTGCTTAAACCTGCTGGCAGTCTTTATCTTTTCTCCGGTCACCGCCTGGCGGCAGACATTGAGATCATGATGCGTGAGCGGTTCAACGTCCTGAACCACATCATCTGGGCTAAACCGTCGGGCCGCTGGAATGGCTGTAATAAAGAGAGTCTGCGCTCTTACTTCCCTGCAACAGAGCGCATCCTCTTCGCTGAGCATTACCAGGGGCCGTATAAACCAAAGAGCGACGGTTACGCGGAGAAGGGAAGCGAGCTGAAGCAGCATGTAATGACTCCCCTAATTTCTTATTTCCGGGATGCACGTGAAGCGCTTGGCATAACCTCAAAACAAATAGCCGATGCGACTGGAAAGAAGAACATGGTGTCTCACTGGTTCAGCGGTAGCCAGTGGCAATTACCGAATGAATCAGACTACCGGAATCTTCAGTCCCTTTTCACGCAGGTAGCCATCGAAAAGCACCAGAACGGCGAACTGGCAACACCACACCACCAGCTGGTGGCTATGTGGCATTCGTTAAATCGCAAGTATTCAGAGCTGCTCGAAGAGTACAAATCGCTTCGGCGGCATTTCTCTGTTTCCGTATCCGTTCCTTATACCGACGTCTGGACACATAAACCCGTTCAGTTTTACCCAGGTAAACACCCATGCGAAAAACCCGCTGACATGTTGCGGCAGATCATCAACGCCAGCAGTAAGCCTGGTGATGTGGTGGCTGATTTCTTTATGGGGTCCGGTTCGACCGTGAAAATCGCGCTGGAACTTGGCTGCCAGGCTATCGGCGTTGAACTCGAGGAGGACAGGTTTAGCCAGACGGTGGAGGAAATAAGGGCGTTAACAGGGGAATAAACGTGAGGTCGCTCAAGCGGCCTTTTTTATTACCTCAATAACACCCGCACACAGCGAGGTGAGAGACCATGAAAATGAATGATTCAGGGAACATTTTCACGCAGTTCTTCGCGTGGGTAGCAGCTCTGGCGTCAGCCATTGGTTTTACCACTCAGGATATGGTGTTCATGTTCTTTGGCGCCGCTGGTCTGCTTATCTCGTTTGCCTCCTATGTCAATGGTCGCGTGGATGCCCACCGCAGGCGTAGAGAGGACGAGAAGCGAACAAAAATGGTTAATGACTACCTGAAAGGCGTTGGTGATAAACCCCTTCACGAACGTCCTGCGGCTGCAAGCGTGGTCGTTGAGGCATTACAAAAGGAAGGTGAGTGATGGGATCCAGAGCAAAATTAAGTGCTGCTGTTCTGGGGTTGGTACTTGCTGGTGCGCCAGCATCCGTCATTCTCGATCAGTTTCTGAATGAGAAAGAGGGAAACAGCCTTACAGCGTACAAAGATGGCAGCGGTATCTGGACGATTTGCCGGGGAGCTACCACGGTTGACGGCAAGCCTGTTACCCCAGGTATGAGGCTATCGCCAGAGAAATGTAATCAGGTGAACGCCAGCGAGCTGAACAAGGCGCTGGCTTGGGTCGACCGCAATATCCAGGTACCACTGACCGAACCGCAGAAAGCGGGGGTTGCCTCATTCTGCCCGTACAACATTGGTCCTGGTAAATGCTTCCCTTCTACCTTTTATAAACGCATCAACGCCGGTGATCGTAAAGGGGCATGTGAAGCAATCCGCTGGTGGATCAAAGACGGTGGCCGCGATTGCCGACTAACCAAAGGCCAGAAGAATGGCTGCTATGGTCAGGTTGAGAGACGGGACCAGGAAAGCGCGCTGGCGTGTTGGGGGTTAGATTAGTGAGCCGATTAACAGCAATTATCTGTGCTGTCGTTATCTGCCTGATGGTTTCCATGGCTTGGGCTATTAACCACTACCGCGGCAACGCCATCACCTACAAAGACCAGCGCGATAAAGCCATTAAGAATCTTAACCAGGCGAACGCCACCATCAAAGACATGCAGATCCGCCAGCGTGATGCAGCGGTGCTGGATGCCAAATACACGAAGGACTTAGCTGATGCTAAAAAGCAGCTTGATGATTTGCAGCGTTGTGTTCGCACTGGCAAGTGTGGGCTGCACGTCAACGCCAGATGTCCCGCGAACGGAGCGACCAGCACCGGCGGCCTGGGCGATGTTACCGGCCCCCGACTTACTGACTCCGCTGAACGGGATTATTTCACCCTCAGAGAGCGAATCGTCACAGTGACGAAACAGGTTGGATATTTGCAGGAATACATCAAAGAGCAGTGCTTAAATTGATGTTAAATTAACCTTTTACATACGGAGGGGTTATGCAAATAGATCAAGAATACCTTAAAGGTTTGCTCGAGGCTTTCGAGGCATCGGATTCACCTGATACCGATATTATTCGATTAAATGATTTAGGGTTCAATTGTGAAACTGACACATTTGTGTTTCATATGCGTTTGCTTGAGGATAGAGGGCTGATTATCAGGAGTGATGGGGAGCCCGGCTTTGGTGCTATTCAGTCTTTAGACGGAATGACTCACTGGGCTGTAATGCCCTTGCGATTGACCGCGATGGGGCATGACTTCTTGGATGCTCTCCGTAACAAAGAGGTTTGGGCAACATTAAAAACCGGATTCAAAGATGCCAGTATGGGCACGCTGATGACAGTTTCGAAGGAGCTGTTTAACCGAGCTCTTGCTAAGCAACTTGATAAAATGTTCGACTAACCGCCTACGGGCGGTTTTTTATTGTCAACTTTATGAGCAAACTGATCTTAATTACTGTAACTAGGTGGTCAATGATATGGCAACGCTTAAGGACCTTTCCAGTCAGTTAAGACAGCTGCAGAAGCAAATACCGTTTGCGACTGCCCAGGCTATGACTAAAGTGGTTCGCCAGATAGAAGCGGCCCAAAAAACAGCATTTGAGCGGAATCTGGATAATCCAACACCTTTTACAGTTAAATCGGTTGGGTCAGTTGGTGCCAGGAAAAACAGCCTTCGTGCGAAGGTGTTTGTTCGTGATACTGCTGCTGGTTACCTTGAACCCTTCGAGTTCGGCGGAGAGCACAAGCTTAATGGTAGTGCTTTGCTTAACCCGAAAGACATAAAGCTTAATAAATACGGCAACCTGCCGCGTAATAAGCTCTCTCAGCTCAAAGCAAAGGAAAATGTATTCGTAGGTGAGGTGGATGGCGTTAACGCTGTCTGGCAGCGTAAGAAACCGATGAAAGCTAAGAAGCGACGGGCCAAGCGCTCCGCTAATGGGACGCGAAGACCGAAACGTAAACAGCGTTCTCCAAAGCTTTTGATCCGGTTTGGTGATGCGCTACCTGTGACTCCAGTGCTGGGGTATATGGATAGGGCCCGTACCATGGCGAACGCACTGCTACCGTCTGCTTTAAATCAGGCGATAGCAGAAGCCATCAGGACGGCAAAATAAAAGCAGTAACTTATAAGTTAATTTCGCAAGCTTTTATGAAGCTGTTTACTGCAGTTGTCGATCCAGAAACATTGGCTGACATGGAATGCTGGTTTCCGCCATCCTTTGTTTGCACACCAACTAACACTTTGGATTTCGCCCCCTGAAGCTGCTTAAGCACTGTTTTTAGTTGGTCCGCGTCATCCGATTGAATCTGGAGGCTCTGAACATTACGTCTTGAAAGGGTAGCATCGAGCTTCACTGCGGTATTCCCGTCGACCTTCATTATCAGGTCCATTGGTACCTCTGATAGTGATTCGGTGCTTTTATCCATTTCAACGTATGCCGCCGATAGCTTTTCTTTAGTGCAGTCAAACACAATGGCGCCATTGTCGGATGAAACCTCGCCAAGCATCATTGCTTTCTTACCACCAGAGAAAAGGTCATCTTCAGTATTAGTTACCCACTGGGCATGAGCAATTGGTGATGCCAGCACTGCGGCTACGAAAGTTATTTTGATTATATTGTTACCCATTACATTCTCCTTGTATTGAATAGGAATAATCATAGTCGGAGCGAATGGTCGAAGCCAATAAAAAAATGGGTCCTTCCTGAGACTTTTGTAAGGTACGGGCATTGCGCGCCGCGGTGTTTTCCTAGCTACAACTTTCAGATTTGTGTCCCATGTCCCACCTCTGGCGATCATTACGGACACCTCGCCAGCTCTGGCTATTCCAGTTTATTCCAGTGGGACATTCTGGTGGGACATGGCAAAAATGTCCCAGGCGAATGTCCCACCCCAGAAAATGTCCCAGGTGATGTCCCATGACCACGATGAACCAGAGTCAGTACGCACAACATTCAGGTGTGGATCGCAAAACAATTAGTCGGTGGATTAAAGCCGGGCGCTTCATTGTGATGGACGGAGACCTGATTGACGTAGAGGCCAGCGATGCGGCATTGAAGAAAAACCGCGATGGCAAAGACCCGCGCGCCTCGAACGCGAAGAAAAAGAAAACTCCCGTCGTTAGCGATAACGATGATGACGGTGATGAAATCAATAAAACTGTCCGCCAGATAATGCTCACTGAAGGGGCAGATCTTTCGAGAGAGGAAGCGGGACGTATCCGCGAGAATTACATGGCCCTGCAGGCAAAGCTGCAGTATGAAAAAGACAGCGGCCAGCTTATTGAGCTGACAGCAGCCGAGGAGGTTTTATTCAACGCCTTTCGCCAACAGCGTGATGCCTGGCTTAACTGGCCGTCCAGGGTGGCGCCGCTAATGGCTGCTGATCTGGATGTACCGGCGGACAGGATGACAGAGGTGCTGATTGAACATGTCCACAAACACATCTCAGTCCTCGGAGAGCCAGAGTTTAACCCGGCAGAAGATTGAGCGTCTTGAATTAAGCGTCCGCAAAGGCTGGACACCCCCGCCGCGTATCAGTGTGCCGCAGTGGGCAGATGACTATCGTAAGCTGGCAAAAGAGGCTGGGAGCACTTCGGGAAACTGGGAAACATCGACGGTAGAAATTGCCCGCGGACCGATGCTTGCCGCGACGGAGTCCGGGGTTCATATCATCACTGTAATGTGCTGTACCCAGTTGATGAAGACAGCACTGCTGGAAAACCTTTTTGGCTATTTTGCCCACCTCGATCCTTGTCCGATACTGCTGCTGCAGCCGAAAGAAGAAGCCGCTGAACAGTTTTCGAAAGAGCGTATTAGCCCGCTGGTAAGGGTGACGCCGGTACTGCGTAAAATCATCGGTGATTCGAAACAGAAAAGCTCGAAAGAAACCATTCTTTACAAGGCATTCACTGGCGGATTTCTGGCGCTGGCGGGTGCTGGTAGCCCTGATAACCTTGCGCGTCGTCCGATTCGTGTCCTGCTGGCGGATGAAGTGGACAAGTACCCGATAACCCGCGAAGGCGATCCAATTGCGCTGGCCGAAGAGCGTACAGCGACATTTGGCCTGACCTGGCTGTCTGTACGCGCCTGTTCGCCGACGGTGGAGGATGAGAGCCGCATTGCTGACAGCTACGCCGACTCCGATCAGCGCCGGGCATCTGTGGTTTGCCCGCACTGTGGCCACCGCCAGTTCCCCGACTTTTTCAAACACGTTCAGTGGCCGAAAGAGGGAGATAAACACCTGACTAAATCGGCGATGCTCTATTGCGAATGCTGTGGTAGTGGCTGGTCCGAAGGACAGCGCCTCAGAGCTCTGCACACTATTCGATGGCATCAGACGCGCCCATTTGAGTGCTGCGGGGAGCGGCACTCACCGCTGATGGATTATGACCTTGCCTGGCGGGCGGCAGACGAGGGCAGCGTTGAAAAGGTCTGGCAATGGTCAGAGTCGGAACGGCATGCGGTCTATCGCGCAATCTGCCCCTCCTGTGGAAAGGAGGCAGTCGATAACCACCACGCGGGGTACCAGGCATCCAAGCTTTTCAGCCCCTGGCAAAAAGATAAGCCGTCGGATATTGCGAAAAAATATATCGATGCGAAGGGCGATCCGGATAAGGAACAGGCGTGGTGGAATACCCAGATGGGGCTTCCGCACCGACCTAATCATGGGAAACAGCTCCCTGTTGATGTTCTGCTGGCGCGCCGGGAAATATTTCCGGCCGTCGTTCCGGACGGGGTGGCATTGTTAACAGCTGGAGTTGATACCCAGGACGATCGCTTCGAAATTACGATCACCGGCTGGGGGAGAGATGAAGAATCGTGGTCGGTCGCGCATGACGTTATTTATGGTGACCTTGAGACGGAAGAACCCTGGAAGCGACTGGATGCATACCTGAAACAGATCTGGCGACGTGGTGACGGGCGCGGCCTGAATATCATGGCAACGTGCATGGACTCCGGTGGCCACCATACGCAGAAGGTATACGAATTCGCCAAAGAGCGTCTTGGCCGTCGTGTCTGGGCAATTAAGGGGGAGTCTGCACAGGGAGGTAAACGCAATCCTGTCTGGCCGACCAAACGACCATCATCGAAAAGCAAAGCCAGTTTCCGCCCTGTCATTCTGGGGGTTAACTCAGCGAAAGACGTGATACGCGGTCGCCTGCATCTTGAGCCACCCAAACCTGGCGCCGCCGCTGCGGGTTATATGCATTTTCCTGACGATCGCGATCTCGGGTACTTCAATCAGCTGCTGGCGGAGCGACTGGTTTACAAAGTCATTTCCGGGCAGCGGTACAGTATCTGGGAAGCAATACCAGGACGAGCTAACGAAGCGCTTGACTGCCTCGTTTACAGCTATGCCGCGCTGTGCGGTCTCAAACATATGGGGTTAAAACTCAACGTCCGGGCCGCCAACCTCGAAGCCGATCCGGATAAGTTCCTGCCAGCGCCAGTTGGACAGGAAGAAAAAATCAATTACGAGCTGCCGGGTGCGGTTATTGAAGAACCAGCGCCGGTCAAACGTAAGCGAATATCGCAACTCCTGCCGAAATAAGGAAAATCATGTTCAACCGGAACACCAGCCTGCTTGCCGGCGCAATGACTGACGATCAGCTCAGGGATGCGCTTGCGAAAGCTCAGCAGGCGTACATTGATTTAGCAACCGGGAGCCACGGTGTTTCGTTTTCCTATACGCAGGGAGACGGGACGCGATCAGTGTCCTATCAGCAAAGCACCCTGGCTGATCTGCTGGCCCTGATTCAACTTCTGCAGGCGCAACTGGGGATTATCTCTCGTCCCCGGAAACCAGCGAGGTTTAGATTCTGATGAATAAAGTACAGATACTGGGCTCTGATGGGCAGCCGTTGCGACAGCAGCGTCCCTCTATGCTGGTGGGGGGGAGCCGCGTACCTTATGACGCAGCTGACTCTTTCAGCGATCAACTGGCGAACTGGCAACCCGCGCTGTGGTCCCCGGACAATGAAATTAACATTTACCGGGATCGCATCGTGTCCCGCGCACGCGATCTGGTCCGTAATGACGGCTGGGCAAACGGTGCGGTCACACGTCTGCTGGATAATGCGGTTGGTGCCAACTTCCGTCCCATCATGAAACCCGATTACCGTGTTCTCAGAATGATCACCGGAAACAAGGCGTTTGATGCGTCCTGGGCGGAAGAGTACGGAAAAGCACTGGACGGGCACTGGCGGACCTGGAGTAACGATCCTGGCCGGTATTGTGATGTTGAACGAAAACTCACCGTGTCGCAGATGTTACGCCTGGGATTTCGTCACAAGCTTATTGACGGGGATGCTCTGGCCATTCTCCAGTACAGAACTGACAGGCTTGGTCCCGGAAGAGGGCGTTACGCCACCACGGTACAGATTGTCGATCCTGACCGCCTCAGTAATCCTCAGCAGAATTTCGATATGCCAAATGTCCGTGGTGGCGTTGAAATTGATGCGGACGGTGCGCCGGTTGCTTACCACATCAGGGAGGTCCATATCGGTGACTGGTGGAGCGGGGCTAAAACCATGACGTGGCAGCGTATCCCGCGTGAAACTGACTGGGGCCGCCCGCATGTGGTTCACGATTTTGATCATGAGCGTGGCGCGCAGCACCGCGGTAACGGCATCCTGACTCCGGTTATTCAGCGTCTGAAAATGCTGGTGAAGTATGACCAGAGTGAGCTTGAGGCAGCAATTCTTAATGCCATATTCGCCGCTTACATTGAGTCACCCTATGACCCTGCGATGGTTCAGTCTGCCCTGGGCGAGACCTATGACGAGTCGGAGTTAGGCACTTATCAGGACGGGCGTGTTGAGTTCCATAACGATCGGCGTCTGACACTTCAGAATGGTGCCCGAATGCCCATTCTTTATCCTGGTGAGAAAATCACGACGGTTAACGCGGCGCGGCCCTACAGCAATTTTGAAGTCTTCGAATCTGCTGTTCTCCGTAATTTTTCTTCAGGAACAGGGTTGTCCCCACAGCAGGTCACCCAGGACTGGTCTGACGTTAATTACAGTTCTGCACGCTCCTCGTTGCTGGAGGCATGGAAAACACTGACTCGCCGCCGGGACGATTTTTCTACCGGCTTCGCTCAGCCCATTCTCACCGCCTTTGTTGAAGAAGTTCACGACAATGAGGATTTACCCCTGCCCGCAGGCGCACCTGATTTTGTTGACGCCAGAGCCGCGTATTCTCGCGCGCGCTGGATGGGGCCAGGGCGCGGCTGGGTGGATCCGGTTGCAGAGAAAAAAGGCGCCATTCTTGGTCTGGATGCCGGACTTTCCACCCTCGAGATTGAGGTGGGTGAAAACGTCGGTGAAGACTGGGAAGAAGTGCTTGATCAGCGCCAGAGAGAAATTGAGTCATGTCTTAAACGCGGATTACCGCTTCCGAGCTGGGCACAGGCTGACCAGTTTGCGAGCCAGACCATTACCGATCCGGAGGAAAAGTGAATCTACCCCATCTGGCCCAGCGATTATTTAACACCCCGCTGGCGCTGCACCCGAGTAAAGCCGAAGTCATCATGGCATCCGTAATGGACCGATTTGGTATCAGTAAAATCGAATCTTCTCTTGCTATGGAGGATGACTGGTACGGATATGACGATAACCGGGGACGTGAATCCCGTAGTGATCCGGGTTATGACAATGTGCTGGGTGTCGCCGTCATCCCGATATGCGGAACGCTGGTGCAAAAACTGGGCAGTCTGCGTCCGTACAGTGGAATGACAGGGTATGACGGCGTTCGTCAGGCGTTTCTTACTGCGATGGAGGATCCCGACATTTCGGGCATTTGCCTGGATATCGACTCACCTGGCGGCGAGGTCGCTGGATGCTTCGATCTGGTTGATGTCATTTACGGCTCCCGGGGGAAAAAGCCTATCCATGCCATTCTGACGGAAAGCGCTTATTCCGCTGCGTATGCCATTGCCAGTGCAGCGGACCGGATTTCTGTTCCGCGCACCGGCGGAGTGGGTTCTGTGGGTGTGATCACCATGCACCTTGACTGGACGCAGCGGATTAAAGATGACGGTCTTAAAGTTACGATCATCACCTATGGATCCCGCAAGGCTGAAGGTTCGCCGCTGAGAGAGTTGTCAGATGAAGCGCTGGCCGCCATCCAGCAGGACATTAACACCATGGGCGAATTGTTTGTGAACACTGTTGCCAGAAACCGGGGGATTAGCGCAAAGGTTATAAAAAGTACCCAGGCCGCCTGTTTTATGGCTGCTGATGGCGTTGAAATTGGACTGGCTGATGAGGTGTGTCCTCCTGACGCTGCGTTCAAAAACTTACTTGAAAAAACAGGAGCCTGAAATGGCAAAGAAAAAGACGTTTAGTTTTGCTCACCTCATTGGTCTTGGCCCTTCCGCTTCTGAGGAAGAAGAGGATAAAAAAGCCAAAAAAGCGAAAGCCCGTCGCGCGGAAGAGGACGAGCGCGAAGATGATGCCGATGATGATGAGCGCGACGACGACGCGGAAGAAGACGAACGCGACGATGATGCTGAAGATGACGGAGATGATCCGGATGCGTCAGAAGATGATGATTCTGAAGACGACGGCGACGACGATCGCAAAGAGAGTAAGGCGGTAAAAAATGCACGCGCTGCTGAGCGTAAACGCTGCGCCCGTATTTTCGGCAGTAAGCATGCAGCTGCGAATCCTTCACTGGCCGCGTCACTGGCTTTCAATACCGGGATGAGTTCTGCGGCAGCAATTAATGTCCTAGCCTCTTCGGCTCCGGCCGCAGCCGCATCTCAGCCATCCCGTAAACGCTCTCTCGATCAGCGTATGCAGGAAAGCCACCAGGTCCGGCTTAATCCGGATAGCGGACAGAAAGAGACCGGAAAGTCTGCGCTGGTAAGTAAAATGACCGGCCTCTACAACTCCACAAGAGGAGAGAAATAATGGATCAGTTTGGTCAGAATGCGTTTGCGCCTGGCATGAAGAGCGCGCTGTTTGTTCCGGATCAGCTTGTCGCTGGCACGCTCCAGCTGGTGACTGACACCGGGATCATTACGGGCGGTGCCTTTAAGCGTGGTACTGTCCTGGGCCTGGTGGCTGCCAGCGGGAAATACACGCAATGTGTGAAAACGGCTGAAGATGGCAGTCAGTTACCCGTTGCTATTCTGGTTGATGATGTTGATGCATCGTCTTCCGATCAGAACGGCGGCCTGTATCTGATGGGGGAATTCAACCAGCACCGAATTATTTTTGATAACTCCTGGACGACCGCTGACCTGAAAAAAGCGCTCCGACCGCTGGCTATCTTCCTGAAAGACAGTGACCAGGCACCTGTAACCACCTCCTGATTTCCCCCACGGCTCTCCTGACGAATGCTTTAACCGGCAGGGGCTGGCTCGTTTAAATTTTTTGCCAGCTGCGGCTGGCACTATCAAGAGACTGAATATGGAAAATATTTTTGATACCAGCGTGCTGGTGCAGGTTGTTCCTAACCTGAAAACCAGTCAGAACTGGCTGCTCGATCGCTTCTTCCCGAATGTCGTGACTTACGAGACTGAAGAAGTGGCGATTGATGTTGATGTCGGCCTGCGTCGTATGGCGCCGTTCGTCTCCCCGCTGGTGGAAGGTAAGCTGGTCGAGTCCCGTAAATACCAGACCAATACGTTCAAACCAGCTTATATCAAAGATAAGCGCGCGCCGGATCTGCGTAAACCGATTCGTCGCCAGATTGGTGAGCGTATTGGCGGTGAATATACCGCCGCAGAACGCGAAATGTTGAACCTGCAGTTTGAGATGACCGATCAGATTGACATGATCAACCGTCGTCTTGAGTGGATGGCGGCCAGCGCGCTGGTGTCCGGTACCGTCACGGTTGCCGGGGAAGGCTATGAAACCAAAGTAGTGGATTTCGGGCGCTCTCCGGATTTGACTATCACTCTGAGTGGTTCAGATAAGTGGCCGCTGACGGTTGCCGCGGGTGCCACTAATACCCAGCCCTCTGATGATATTGAAATCTGGCAGACGCTTTTCCTGAAAGAATCCGGTTCCGTCGCGACGGATCTGGTGTTCACAAGCAAGTCATGGCGTGCTTTCCGACTGGACACCACCATCAAAGATAACGCCATCACGTTCCCGGCGCTGAGCCCGTTTGGTAACCAGATTAACGCTGGCCCACAGGCGATGAAGGGCGCTATTTATAAAGGACGCTGGGGTAACTTTGACCTCTGGTTATATAACGACTGGTTTATTGACCCACTTGATAATGTCGAGAAGCCGATGATCCCCGACGGCGCCGTTATTATGTCTGGCGCTGATCTGATGGGTACCCGCGCTTTTGGCGTTATCCTGGACCCGGCATTTAACTACGGTCCCCTGGCCTATGCGCCAAAATCCTGGGTGAAAGAAGATCCGGCCCAGCGTCTTATCCTGATGCAATCCTCTCCGCTGGTTATTCCGAGCCGGGTAAATGCATCCCTTTGTGCAACGGTGGTCTGATATGGCTAAAACAACCAAAACTGTACTGGGCGATGATCTGAATGCGGAAGGCGCCACCGAAGACGCCCTGAATATCGACGACCTGAATGCTGGTAGCAGCGTTCATGAGACCCAACAGCATGACGATAAACACGGCGAACCATCAGATGATGAGGATACCGCTGAAGAAGATGACCAGGAAGATGCCCCGGAGCCTGAGTTTGTGGTGCTGAAAGGGAATTGCATCCGCCATGACGGTGAGGTCTATCGGGAAAACTCCCTTATTCCGGTCTCCGGTAAGGATGCCGAGCGTCTGCTGGCAGCAGGTGTAATTGCCGATGTCCATGCTCTGCGACAGCGTGCATTATCTGCTGTGCGTGGTGTGAAAATCACAACGGAGTAAGCAGATGGGCGTGGACTGGGATTTACATCTTCTGAGTCCGCTCCATGGCGTGTTTGGCGATGAGCATGAGTACCGTCCCCGCAACGGTACTCCTTTTACGATTAACGGTATTTTTGACCGTGGCTATGCGCAGATTGCAGAAAATCTTGATGGTGAATCAGAAATTAACACCTCCAGCCCGATGCTGGGTGTGCGTGATGCTGAATTTCGTCAATTGGGTAAACCGCAGCCTGCCGTATCTGACCGTGTGTTTATTAAAACGGTCGGGGGTCAGGTCATCAATCAGTTATTTGTTGTGTCCAACGTCGAACCGGACAGCCATGGCGGCTCGCGTCTTGTCCTCAATGTGGTAAAACCGCGATGAATTCAGCAGCGATACGGAAAATGGTTGTCACTGCACTAACCGGGACAACCAGCGCGGGCGACCGCGTATTCTCTCCACGCGACTGGTCAACTTCACCAGATATGTATCCTGTGTTGTTGGTTCAGACGCCTTTTGAACAGAAAAAATCACAGGGGCGTAATACCCCTGCTTTTACCACCCTCACCACTGTCAGGATCACTGGGCGCGTTCAGGAGTATGACGGCGATACAGTGGATGATGGAGCCATGCGGGCAGAGCTGGCGCTTGAAAGCCTTCGCGAGCAGGTGGAGCGCGCGGTGATCAACAGCTACGAACTGACGCGGAATATTCAGAAATACGCGGAAGTTCGTTCAACCATCAATGTTGATTCAGAAGGAGAGGCCCATATGGGGCAGCTTCTTTTCGAGATCGACATAGAGCATTACCAGGGGCCGGAAGATTTTTATCCTGTCCAGTCGGTTCCCCTTGAGGGCATGGATATTGCGGTCGATATGCCAGACGGCACAGTTAAACCGGGTATCAGCCTCAATCTTCAGGAGTAATCCATGTTTGTTAAGCCGAACAACGGGCTCAGCGTTCGCTGCCCCGTCAAGGGCATCCCATTGCCTAAAGAGGGTGCTGAAGTACCTGACAATATTTTCTGGCGTCGCCGTCTGAGCGATGGGGACGTGATCCTCTCTAAAAAGGATGAGGGCGCGCCAGAGAAACAATCATTACCTAAAAAAGCGGGAGAAAATGAATGACCGTACCTTTCGCTCGTGTTCCCGATAACCTGCGGGTAGGGCTTTTCTTCGTTGAGTTTGATAACTCAATGGCGAATAACGCCACTGCCACGCAGCGCACCCTGCTTATCGGTGGGATGCTCAGTACCGGCTCAACCCCCCCTGGTATTCCGCAGCGAGTTTCCTCTTCGGATACCGTCGGTGAGCTGACAGGAAAAGGGGGAATTCTGCAGGCCATGATGGCGGCGTATCAGAAAAATGATACCGCAGCCGAAGTCTGGATCCTGCCGCTGGAGGAAGACTCCGATTCCATGGTGGCTGCAACCGGCACCATTAAAGTGAGCAGCGCACCGACGGCAACCGGAGTGATCTCCCTTTATATTGCTGGTGAGCGCATTCAGTTGACCGTTGTAGCAACAGATACGGTGGCAGCGATCGCCACCTCTCTGGCCGCGGCGATTAACGCAAAAACCACGCTACCTGTAACCGCCAGTGCGACTACGGATACCGTAACCCTGACCGCGAAGAATCTTGGTGCTACGGGTAATGGGATCGACATTCGCCTGAACTTCCTCGGCTTACCTGGAGGCGAGTCCACACCTGCAGGCCTGGAACTGACGATTACTGCTATGTCTAACGGAGTCGGGGCTCCGGATATTACCGGCGCGCTGGCAAACCTGCAGGATCGGACATTCGATTTCATCATCAACCCTTACGACGATACAACCTCGTTGAATGTGATGAAGGAGTTCCTGTCAGACACTGGCGGTCGCTGGGCATGGGACAAGCAGCTTTATGGCCATTCCTTTGGTACCACCACCGGGACTTACGCCCAGCTCGGTACCAAAGGTGAGCTGCGCAATAACCAGCATGAGACCCTGCTGGGCGTAAATAAATCGCCGTCCCCTTCCTGGGCATGGTCTGCAGCTTACACCGGCGCAGCTGCGGTGAGTCTGCGTAATGACCCCGGCCGCCCGCTACAGTCGCTCGCTGTTCAGGGGGTGCTTGCGCCAGAACTGCAGGATCGCTTTGAGCTGACCGAGCGTAACAATCTGCTGTACAGCGGCATTTCGACATTTACGGTCGATGACGATGGCACGGTGCGCATTGAAAACCTGATCACCACCTACCAGAAAAACAGCTATGGCGATGCAGATGACAGTTATCTGGAAGTGGAGACGCTGTTCAGCCTGATGTTTGTGACCCGCTACCTGCGCACAGCGGTGACCAGCAAGTTTGGCCGTATGAAGCTTGCTGCGGATGGAACCCGATTTGCACCTGGCGCGGCGATCGTCACGCCAAACATTATCAAGGCCGATCAGATTGCCGAGTACCAGACTCTGGTATGGAACGGTTATGCGCAGGATGCGGAGGCATTCGCAAAAAATATCATCGTCGAGCAGAACGCCAAAAATCCGAACCGCGTCGATGTGCTGTGGCCGGGAACCCTCATGAACCAGTTGCGCATTTTCGCGCTGCTCAATCAGTTCCGCACTCGGGCTGAATCAACAGGAGCTTAAACGATGGCAGGTGATACTACTAACCGCCTGGCGGGAACCGCCTATGTCACTGTTAACGGTGTGACGGTAATGGTGGAGGGCTCGTTTAAATACCAGGCTGCCACCGTAAACCGTACCACCCTGACAGGGATGGATGGTGTGCACGGATATAAGGAAAAACCTGTGGCGCCATACATTTCTGCCCGACTGCGTGACAGTGGCGGAACGAATGTGCAGGGCTTTAACCAGCAGACGAACGTCAACGTGATCGCCGAGCTGGCTAACGGGAAAACTATCATTGGCCGTTCACTCTGGACGGTCAACGTCCAGGAAGTGGAAAGCGAAGATGCAGTATTTGATGTTCGCTGGGAAGGCCGCGACGTAACGGAGAACTAAGATGGCTGAGATTGAACGCGTTAAAACCATTCCATTAACCGTAGCGCTGGATGATGCTGCGGAGAAGACCACTTATACGCAGCTGGAGCTGAAAGCACCCACGCTAAGCCAGGCTGAGCAGTTTTACGAGAAACAGGCTGCGTCAACGTCGCTCGCGGCGATGCGCCTGCTTATTGCGCTGGTTTCCGGTACGCGTGAAAGCGTACTGCAGCCGATGGATTTTCTCGACTTCCGTAAGTGTGAGGAGTATCTGCTCAGTTTTTTGACCTGGAAGCCCTGACAACCTGGCAGGAAATGGCCGCTGACGTCACCTTCTATTTCCGCTGGTCTGAGGACAGGGCGTGGGGAATGACCCGCGCCCGGCTGAAATGGTGGGTGGCGCAGGCATCCCGGATAAACAAGCTTAGGAAACCTGAAGACGATGAGTAATTCTTTTGATTTTGAGCTGGTGGCCAGCGACCAGGTTAGCGAGGCTATAGACCGCATTAATGAGGCTGTCCGTGACCTGGAGCCGAAGCTAGATAAAACTAAAGAAGGGCTCAAGTTAGGCGGTCAGGAAACAGCCGACGGACTGAGCGGTTTTATTTCTCGCCTCGAGAATATGTCGAAGAGCGCGCGGGATAACGTGCAGTTTATTGGCGACATGGTTCCCCCACTGAAAATGGTGGGGGAGCTCACGGGGAAGATGGGGGCGCTGGGGTTAGCCGGTGCTGCCGGCTACGGACTGAAACAGGTCGCTTATGGATTTCGGGAGGCATCCCGTCAGGCCTATAATCTTGATGTCTCGGCAAAAAATGCGGGAATGCGCGTTGACGATTTTACCCGACTTTCCGGGGCAATGCGTATTCTTGGGGCAGACAGCGAGAGCGCTAATGCATCAATAGAAGGTATTTTCAAAGCATTCAATGAGGCTGCCAGTGGTAAAAACGAGGGGGTTATGGCAGCGATGGCGCAAATTGGTGCTCAAATCCAAAAAAACAGCGATGGTTCAGTAAATACCCTTAAAACACTGGAGTCTATCGCAAAAATTTTTCCAACCTTGCGACCTGAACAGCAGAAGTCCGCCGCTGATGCACTTGGGCTGACGCCCGAATTGCTGGCGCTAATGCGTGACGGTGAGCGCATGAAAAAGCTGCTGGCGAAATCGGATGAATTTGGTCTGACTGTGGATCCGGCACTAAATCAGCAATTGAGTGAAGTGAACGGCACTATGAATGAGCTCAGCGCATCCTGGGATGGTCTGTGGCAACGTTCAAAAAACAAGGCACTTAAGACCATTCTTTCGGATGGTTCAGTCAAAGACGGCCTTGAAGGTGTTACCGATCTGTTCACTAATGGTGATTTTACTGGGCTGTCTCATGCTCTCGGTTTTATCAACAGCAATGATGCTGAGAAACTACGGCGCATTCAGAACGATAAGGAACTTTATAACAGCTTACCCCGCAGTGAACGTGGGCAGGTTGACGCGGGTTTCATGACTGATGCTGTAAGAAAGCGGTACGATGCGAATTACCGCGCGACCGATTCTGCGATTCAATTGCAGAATGACTTATCCGCTATCAGCCAGCCACAATCCAACGTTGCACGCGGCAATGTTCCTTACGGGGAAACAAGGAATAACGCAATTGGCTTCAGAAATAATAATCCCGGTAATTTGAGGGTTGCAGCAAACGCAACGGGTAAAAATGGCGGATTTTCTACCTTTGCGAATGATGCCGACGGAAGAACTGCAATGGCGAGACAGCTGATGTTGTATGGTGACAGGGGGAATAATACTCTGGATGGGATTATTCATACCTATGCTCCGCAATCAGAGAATAATACTCGTGCATATATTGACTCCGTCTCAAAAGCCACTGGATATGGAGCCAAAGAGCAAGTAAATCTGCACGATCCGGAAACATTAAAAACGATAATGGCAGCCATGATTAAACATGAGAATGGCGCACAACCTTATACTGAGGAACAACTGCTAAACGCCATCCAGACCGCCATTACTGATGATCGGTGGTCAGGGAAGAGAAATCCGGATGTGCTGGCCCAGCAGCGGTATGACATTATCTCTGGATCACGCGGCGTGGATCAAGAATCCACGATACTCAGAACACAACAAGGGAAAAGTGATGAAGTTGCCCTTAGTGAAAATCTGGCGCGGTCGTTTAAGGAGGCCATGTCCGATCAGTCTCTCAAGCTTGAAATCACGATGGTCAATGATAAGGGGGAGCGTAAAACCTATAATGCGGAAAATAATGGCAGAATAACAACGGCCATGAATTACTGATCACTGTCGTCATTTCGTTAAGGAAGAAGTTATGAATGAAAAAGTTTTTGGAGCAAAAGCCATTTAGACTCCAAAGGTTTTTGCGCTTGTTTACCTGGTAATTGGCATTTACCTCGTTTTTTCTGTTGTCTCAATGAATTTCACGGCGATTACGATATCGGTGGTAAGTGCATTGCTTTTACGTGTGCTTTATGAGTTCCTAATGAACTCATTCAAGGCGACTGAGCATCTTTACAGGATCGCCGAATCTCTTGACCGTAATGGATCCAGCGATAAATAGATAAGTCATTTCAGTGCATATGTAAACCGCCGACATGGCGGTTTTTTTATTTCCGGAGGCGTGATGCCGTCAATTATCCAGGACGCAATAACTTCTCTTTTGGGGGGAGATACCAGCGATGACTGGCAGGGGCAGTTACGGCCCAGCTCATTCAGAGGTGTGCCATTTGCAATTGTTGCTGAGGAAGGGAGCCACGGCCGACGCCAGGCGGTACATGAATATCCCTACCGTGATACAGCCTGGATAGAGGATATCGGGCGGGCAACACGGCGATTTGTTATTCGCGGTTTCTTGATCCAGAACAGCCAGGTTTACGGCGGCGGCGATGCTATCACGCAGCGCCAGTCACTGATTGAAGCCTGTGAACAAAAAGGTAGCGGTACGCTTGTCCATCCGACACTGGGCGAATTAACGGTTTCCATCCCTGAGAATGGTTTGCGTATTTCCGGTTCGATGGAGAACGGGCGAGTATTTGAATTTACCCTGATGGCAATTGAATCAGGGCTTAAAGTGTTTGCTGTCACGGGCAGTACCGTTGCAGGCGCCACGGTGAAAACCAACTATCTGAAACTGGTCAGCACTGCTGTGCTGAGCACGATTGCCAGGGTTAAGAGTGAAATCCGCGGTGTCACACAGGCTATAAACACCATCAGAGGCACGGTCACGTTCTGGACTAACATGGTTGACAGCACCATCAGTCAGGTCACGAATCTCAGCAATGTCCTGAACTCCACGTTCGGGAATACCCGGTACGGACGTTACAGTAAAGGCTCTGTGGGCGGTAGTTCCTCTGCTGTTGCTGGCAAATCGTCAGTTGCTGATGGGGATGATGAGAGAGCACTGGCTGACAAGGTAACAGCCCAGTCGGTAATGGACCGGAAAAATGTTACCGACAGGTCGAGCCAGCTTAGCAGCTCCAACACACCTGATGAGTTTGTCCAGGGCGTCGCCGACGTGGTAAACGCAATTCTTAACAGCGCCGGCAGCGTTAATGACCGAATCACAGCGCTGGAAAAACTGGCTAATTCAATCAGCACGGAGTACCAGCAGTCCGACAGCAGCAAAGCGATTTCGGCGACCATGAACACGCTGATTGTTGTGCTATGTACTGGTGCCATGACCAGTGCCGCTGCGGACTCCAGACCAGCCAGTACAGACGAGGCAGAAGAGTTAACTCAACGAGTTTCTGTGCAACTTGATACGGCGCTGGTTCTGGCTGGAGACCGCGCGGACGATGATATGTATAACGCGCTTCTCGCCGTCAGATCGGCATTCCTTTCTACGATGAGTGAGCGTGCTTCTGGTCTGAGCGAGCTTCTGCAGGTTACTACCGCTCAGCCGCTTCCGGCGCTGACGCTGGCAAACCGATTATACCAGGATGCCACCCGTGCAGATGAACTGGTACAGGAAGCGCGCGTACCGCATCCGGCGTTTATGCCGACAACCATGAAGGTACTGAGGCAATGAATGCAGACAGCGATCTGGATGTTGTTTCTTTGACGGTCGACGGCAAAATCATCGAGGGGTGGGATTCTGTCCGGGTAACGCGGGGTATTGAGCGTTTTCCCTCTGATTTCGATCTTGGGCTAATGGATTACTTCCCTGGCAACGAAGATCTTCAACTCGTTGAAGAGGGAATGTCTTGTGAAGTTCGTATCGGAGATGATCTGACACTGACGGGATATGTTGATGACTGGGAACCCGCACTATCGCGCTCCCGCCATGAGGTCCGCGCCACGGGCAGGAGCAAATGTCAGGACCTGGTGGATTGCTCAGCTGAGTGGCCTAACAACGTCATTAATGCCAGTAATGCACTTGAAATTGCTTCTCGCCTGGCATCCTACTACGGCATCACCGTAACCACGGATGTTGATGAGCTTGTGAAGGTACCCCAGTTCACTCTGAACTGGGGTGAGTCTCCGCAAGAAGTCATCGATCGGGTGGCCAGATGGTCTGCTCTGCTTTACTACGATCAGCCCGATGGAAACCTGTTACTGACCCGGGTGGGAACACGTCGTGCGGCGAGTGGGATAGCCGAAGGGGTAAATGTCGAGCAGGCATACTACCGCAAATCGATGGCTGACAGGTTTTCAGATTATGTCGGTGTATCAATGAGCGTTTCTCCAATTGCAGGGTATTCGCCTGATACGGCCTATGACGCTGTGACTCTGGCAACGGCGAGAGATCCAGAGGCCGCCCGTATGCGGTACCGAAAACATATATCGATTGTGGAAAGTACCCTGATGGCTACTCAACAGGCACAAAGTGCGATCGACTGGGAAATGAACCGGCGGTACGGACGTTCAAAACAGCTCTCGGTAACCATCGATTCCTGGCGGGATAAAGACGGGAAACTGTGGGAACCAAACACATTGATCCCCGTTGATCTTCCCACCTTACGGTTGCCGGAGACTGAATTGCTACTGGCAGAAGTCACCTATATGCGCGATGACTACGGCACCCATGCACGCATGACGCTGATGCCGCCTGAAGCATTCGCCGTTCAGCCATATGCCTTCTACCAGAACCTGGCGGGATTCAATACATGAAGCAACTATTTAAACATGCAGCGACCAGGATCGCCGGCATGCTGGGGATTGGCCGGATCACGGCTATGAAAGATGGTGGGGTGGTGCAGTCAATCCAGTACCAGACTCCGCTGGAGGTGGCCAGCGCACCGCGGATGGCTGAATTTGGTTTTTCATCCGGCCTGCCGTCAGGGACTGACGTGGTTCTGGCTTTTATTGGCGGTGATCGTTCCAGCGCGGTGGTAATTGCGTCCAACCATCAGGGGTTCCGTCATACAGGCCTGAAAGCGGGCGAAACGGTCATGTATAACCAGTGGGGTCTTAATATTCTCCTGACGGAGAAGGGGATCTTCCTGGATGCAAAAGGCCAGAATGTTGAGGTCAATAACGCCACTAACGTGACCATCAATGCCAGCCAGGGGATTTTTGCAAATACCCCGATCCTGAGGTGCACGGGTGACATTGTTGATAACTGTGAAACCAATACCCGAACACTGAAAGAGCTGCGGGATGCACATAATGACCATGATCATGTGGTTAAAAATGCCCAGAGTGGCAATGACAATATCCGCAGCCAAAAAACAGAGGATCAGGTGACATGAGTGACATCGCTTCATTCTGGAATGTGGATGAGATGTTTGCTGACTGGCAGAAAGGGCTGGGTGAACTCACCACGGGGAACGATTTACAGACTGCAATACTGGACAGCCTGTTTACCGACAGGCTGGCGCGCGCTGACGATGATTATGAGGATAGCGATCGCCGCGGCTGGTGGGGGGATTCCGGGGAGGAATCCCAACTGGGATCCCGGCTGTGGCTGCTACGGCGGAAAAAACTGACCCCGGATGTAGCAAAAAAAGCGGAGGAATACTCGAGTGAAGCGCTCAACTGGTTAAAGGTTGATGGCGTTGTCAGCGAGGTTATTCCTGTTGCAAGGATCGTCCTGCCTGACCGGCTCAATCTCATTATCCGCTATCAGGCACCGGGGAAGGACTGGCAGGAATTCAGGTTTTACTGGATATGGGAGCAACGTTAATATGCCGTTTAAACGACCGACGCTGAGCGAACTCCGCGACGGAAACCGGAAATTTATGCAGGCGGAGCTTGAGGATGTTGGTGCGCTCCTGCGCTTCGCGAACCTGAAGGTACTGGCTGACATGGATGCGGGGATGGGGCATCTGCATTACGCCTACCTTGACTATATTGCCCTGCAGACAAACCCGTTTACCTCTACCGATGAGTATCTCGCCGGGTGGATGGCCCTTAAGCAGGTATTCAGAAAACCAGCTGCAGCGGCGAAGTCGCCTGCGGTACAGGCTAGTGGCAGTGTTGACTGTATTATCCCTGTTGGCTCGATCATTAACCGCGGGGACGGATACCAGTACCGGACGGATGCAGATCTTAAAATTCAGGCAGATGGATTTGGTATCGTCGCGGTGACGGCCATACTGCCGGATATTACCAGTGATGTAACGGGTGGAGGCGCGCGCGGTAACGCTGATGCCGGGACCATAATGACCCTGGACGCGAATATTGCTGGCGTGGATCCACAGGTAACGTTACTGTCCGCTGCGACCGGCGGAGCCGATATTGAAACGGAAGAGGATTTTCGCAGTCGTGGCTTGCTGGCATGGCAGAATCCGCCTCAGGGTGGAAGCGACGCCGATTATAAAAAATGGGCGCTTGAGGTTTCGGGCGTCACCCGCGCGTGGGTAAAGCGGCGTCTGAACGGGGCCGGGACCGTTGGCGTGTATATCATGTGTGATTGGAATGACAATGGTGGGTTTCCGGTCGGTACCGACGGAATATCCCAACTTGAGGACTGGGGGGCTGTTAAAGCCACCGGAGACCAGCTCGCTGTCGCCGACCACATCTATCCGCAGCAGACAGACACTGCCATTGTTTTCGTATGTTCCCCGATCAAGAAAGTCATCAATATTGAAATCTCTGGGATCAAAAATGCCGACAGCACCACAGTTCAGGGGATAAAAGACGCGCTGACGGCGCTGTTTTTTGATGAAGCTAACCCTGATGGTTCCGGGAAAATTTACCTCTCTGATATTAACGGGAGTATCGGCGGTGTTAGCGGCACGACGGGCTATATTCTTAACTCTCCGACGGCCAATATCACCTTTGCTGTTGGCGAAATTCCGGTGCTTGGCGGGGTGAATTTTGTATGAGCCTCTTTTCAAAAAATGATTATGCCGGTGCGCTTGGTGCGCTGCTACCGACGGGCAGGGCGTGGCCCCGGTCGCAAAGAACGGTACAGGCTGCGGTATTACGGGCACTGGGCAGCGCGTTTCAGCGTTCTGACAACGATGCGCAAAGCCTGATTACTGGTGCTTTTCCCCCTACAGCGACGGTAATGTTGTCAGAATGGGAAAGCTCTCTGGGGTTACCAGATGATTGTGCGATTGGTGAATCCGGTGGCGTCAGCGATCGCCAGCGCGCCGTGGTGGCAAAGTTAATCAGCACCGGCGGCCTGAACCGCGATTATTACATCCGGGTGGCTGCAGCTCTTGGTTATACCATCACTATCACACAGTTCCGGCCCGCTATGAGTGGCATGTCAGTATGCGGTGATGCGCTTAACGGTGACGAGTGGCCATTTACCTGGCGGATAAATGCGCCACAAACAACGATCAAGTATTCGCTTGCTGGCGCGTCCTACTGCGGAGATCCGCTCGCATCGTGGGGCAATAAACAACTGGAGTGTTCAATCAACAAAATTGCCCCATCCCATCTGAACATCATTTTCAATTATTCATAACTGATATTTCCCCCTCTGATTTTATCGCTTAACACTAAGTGAGGATTAACTATGCTCCGAATCGGGCAAGTCGAAGCCACTGCAACGCAGGATGGCAAATATACTGATGGAAGTGTTGCTGGTGGTATTGCCGCAACGAGGTTGCGGGCAGCAGCGTTTAATGCCATGCAGGAAGAGTTAGCGCATATCGTAGAGTCAGCAGGATTGGCACTCGACATTAACGATATGACTCAGGTTTTAAAAGCCATTCAAAAACTCACACTGAGCCGTGCAAACCCATTTGCCGATATCAAATCAGATGGTGCAGCGGCGATTTCTACGGCTCTCACAAACCTTGGTTTGGGAGAAGGTGCTCCAACTATTGGCGTTCCGTTCTTCTGGCCCTCCGCTGCAATGCCAAATACTGTAATCGACAGCTGGTCCGGTATGGTGTTTTTGAAGTTCAACGGGGCGAAATTTTCTGCCTCTGATTACCCTGTGCTGGCGAAAGTGTTTCCTTCGCTGGTATTACCTGAAGCCCGCGGTGATTTCATTCGTATCTGGGATGACGGGCGAGGTGCAGACGGTGGTCGCGAATTATTAAGCTGGCAGGCAGCTACAAACTTTTCTCAGTTTGCCGGGAATATAGGCGAAGGTGCGGGACACGCAATTAACTTTCATGATGGCATCGCCGGAAATCAGCCAGGATTTTCACGATTTAATTTCACCAGTAACTCTGTGGGTGATGGTGTGAATTTTGTTGCTGTCAGACCGCGAAATATTGCATTTAACTTTCTGGTGAGGGCTAAATAATGAAACCTGTTTTTGATGAAAATGGGCTGGCTACAGTGCCGGGCGATATGCGTTGTTTTTATTATGATGCTGAAACATCTGAGTATACGGGCTGGTCTGATGAATATATTAATACTGGCGTAAGTATGCCCGCCTGTTCCACTGGTATTGACCCTGGCGAAAACATTCCGGGAAGAGTGGCAGTATTTACAGGTAAGGGATGGAGCCATGAAGAAGACCATCGCAATGAGACTGTTTACTCAATCGAAAATGGCGCAGCTGTTACAGTGGATTGGCTTTGTTGAATAAATCGAACTTTTGCTGAGTTGAAGGATCAGATCACGCATCT
>OLOT01000114.1_pt1 | contig 59500 bp, 46 predicted proteins | sample 1671991 | NCBI WGS metagenome assembly OLOT01 (sample SAMEA3136634, study PRJEB25190) | human gut metagenome | biome: human gut; feature: human-associated habitat; material: faeces | place: Austria | collected 2013
CACCTCAAAAACACCATCATACACTAAATCAGTAAGTTGGCAGCATCACCCGCTCTCCTTAACTAAAAAGTTAAGTGGAGAGCGAAGTTAATATGTTAAACCACAGGGTATTTATTAATTTTTTCAGTCTGTTAGTGTGCGATTATCGATAACAAAACGATATTTCACATCACCGCGCAGCATTCGCTCATAGGCTTCATTAATTTGATCGGCCCGAATCATCTCTATATCAGCCACGATGCCATGTTCGGCGCAAAAATCGAGCATCTCCTGAGTTTCTGGAATGCCGCCAATCATAGAACCGGCTATCGCACGGCGTTTCATGATCAGGTTGAAAACTTCCGGCGATTTATGCGGTGTCGCAGGCGCACCAACCAGCGTCATGGTGCCATCACGCTTCAGCAAGGTGGTAAAATCGTCGAGATTATGTGGCGCAGCTACTGTATTCAAAATGAAATCGAAACTCTTCAGATGAGCCGCCATCTCATCGGCATTGCGTGAGTTAACAACTTCATCGGCCCCCAGGGCTTTTGCCGCTTCGCGTTTTGCCTCAGAAGTGGTAAATGCCACCACATGTGCCCCCATCGCGTGGGCCAGCTTAATCCCCATATGTCCCAGACCGCCGATGCCGACCACGCCCACTTTTTTACCCGGCCCGGCCTGCCAGTGACGTAGCGGCGAATACGTGGTGATCCCTGCACACAACAAAGGAGCCACCGCCGCCAGCTGCTCTTGCGGGTGACGAATACGCAGAACATATCGCTCATGAACGACGATCTGTTGTGAGTAGCCGCCCAGAGTATGGCCCGGTTCGTCCGGCGTCGGCGAGTTATAGGTGCCGGTCATGTGATCACAGTAGTTTTCCAACCCGTCTTCACACTCTTCGCAATGTTTACAACTGTCGACAATGCAGCCGACACCGACCAGATCGCCCGGCGCATATTTTTCTACCTGATCACCAACGGCTACCACACGCCCCACAATTTCATGACCCGGCACGCAGGGGTAAACCGTCCCCGCCCACTCGGAACGGACCTGGTGGAGATCGGAATGGCAAACGCCACAGTAAGCGATTTCGATTTTGACATCATTCGGTCCCGGTTCACGCCGGGTGATATCCATCGGTTCAAGTGGTTGTTTAGCGGAATATGCACCAACAGCTTTGATCTTCATTGTGTTTACTCCTGATTAGCTATGTGTATTTGGCAACGCCTGATATGTCATCGCGGCAAAACGCGTCCATTGAATATAGCCAATATTTAAACCACCCGATCCAGCCCCAACATGCCGCGAGCCTGAATGAAACAGAGCAGCAACGTTCCCCATAAGGCGAGCGCCTGTAAGTGTGATATTTGCTATCTGTAAAAGACTAAAATCGGCAAAACTGATGATCTTTTCACGTAGACAAATAGTTATCTACACAACGTCAATAAGGGCATATTCCTCAAAGATAATGTCCATTTCTGCCGACACACTCATATTCAGATTGCCCCACTCCCTGGGGCTTAAATCTCTTACTATTCACCGTTGCAGGCGTTTCAAATGCGCATCAACCTGCCACACTCCCCCACACCAGTTGCCCTTTATGGAACGTTGCGGTTCTCGGCGAGATACGCGCCACCGCCTCGGCGGAACAGGAGGCGTCCACCAGCACAAAGCTGGCGTCATCCTGCGCTTTTGGCCATACACGCTCGCCTTTTTCATTCAGCGGCAATACATCGCCAGTGGCTAAAAACAGCGAGCGGGAGAGGTTCTGTTCGTTAGGACGAATATAGAGCTGCGCGTACAGATTGGCTTTTTCCAGCATGTCGCCCAGACCATAAGGCGACCAGTGGTCGATAACGCTGTCAGTGCCAGTCATCACTTTTACGCCTTTGTCGTGCAACTGTTTGAGCGGCATATGCAGCGTGCCAATCGGCACCGTCGAGGCGATAGAAATTTGTTGCACCACCATCCGGTTCGCCAGTTCATCTACCTGTTGCTCGTTGAGCGTTGCCAGCGCAAAGGCGTGACTGATGGTCAGCTTGCCCTTCAGCTGTGGCGTTTTCTCTACCGTTTCAACCATATAATTGATGGCTGCCACGCCTGCCGGAGTGGTTTCGTGCAGGTGAATATCGACGCCTTTGTCGTAGTCCAGCGCAATCTGGAACATGGTGTCGAGGGATTTTTCCATCGCGCCATCAACACTGGTCGGGTCCAGGCCGCCGACGTAATGCGCCCCCGCCTGCATCGCTTCACGCATTAAAGGTTCAGATTTCGACAGCAGCAAACCGTGCTGCGGGAAGGCGACGATTTCACACTCAAAGCCCGCCTGACGTCGCGCCAGCACCGCCTGCAAATTTTGCAGATTTTTCAGGCCGGAAACCGGTTCGATATTGCAGTGGCTGCGGGCAATGGTGGTGCCTTTCGACTGCAATAAATCAATCAGTTTTTCTGCCCGCTCCTGAGTGTACGGTTGCAGTTCCGGCAGCATTTTCTGCTCGAGTTTGATCATGTCCTGGATGGTGGTGCCTGCCGGACGATTGAGCGAGCGCCACGGCCCGCCGTAAAAGGTTTTGTCGAGATGAATATGCATGTCGCGGGTGGTGGGCAGCATCAGCTTACCGCCAGCGTCATAGTGCGGCAGCGTGGCGTCCGGATGCAGCTTGTTCTCGCGCAGGGCGACAATTTTGCCGTCCTGAATCTCCACGGTCTGGCGCGCCGTGCGGGTCTGCACCGCCACGCCATTTTCGTAGTCAAAACCGGTTTCCAGCAGCACGTTATCGAGATAGTAATGCGGGTCAGTGATTTTCATGGTGTTGTTCGCTTCGCAGTTTAGGGTGCCAGCTACCGCCGCATGGGCGAGCGGCACAGAGGTACCAAACAGCGCGGCGGCGGTGACCATCTTACCGCTCTGGCTCAGAAATTCACGGCGGCTATTGCTTTCTTTCATCTTACGTCCTTACGTTTTAATAATATGAGTGCCCGTTTCGCCGCGCAGCGCCGCAGGCAGGCATTCCGGCGTGGTGATAATCACTTCTTTGCCGCCTTGTTCTAAAAATGTCAGGCTGGCGATGATTTTTGGCAACATGCTGCCGGGCGGGAAATGCCCTTCCTGCATATAGCGGGTCATGGTGGCAATATCCACCCGATCGAGCGCCTGCTGCTGCGGTTTGCCAAAGTGAATACACACTTTTTCGACGCCAGTGGTGATCACAAGAATGTCGGCGTGAATTTCACGGGCCAGCAGCGCGGTAGAGAGATCTTTGTCGATAACCGCGTCCACGCTTTGGTAATCTCCCGCGTCAGTACGCACTACCGGAATTCCACCGCCGCCCGCGCCAATTACGACAAAACCTTGTTGGATCAGCGCTTTAATGGCAGGTGCTTCGACAATACGTTTCGGTTCCGGCGAGGCGACCACGCGGCGATAGCCCCGCCCGGCATCTTCAACAAAACACCAGTCAGGGTTTGCCTTTTGTAATTCGTCACGCTGGCTGTCACTAAAGAATGCGCCGATGGGCTTGGTGGGATGGGCAAAACCTGGATCGTTTTTATCCACTTCCACCTGAGTCACCACGGTGACGGCTTTCTTCTCGCCGTGACGCGCCAGCCGGTTATTCAGCGCCTGTTGGATCAGATAGCCGATGCCGCCCTGCGTATCTGCCACACAGTTCGCCAGCGGCGTTAAGGGCAGCCCTTCGCGCTCGTGGGCAATCTCCGCACGGCGTAAATCCAGCCCGACCTGCGGCCCGTTGCCGTGGGTCAGCACAATGTCGTAATCGGAAGCCAGCATTTCCAGCACCGTATCGGCGACGGCTTTCACCGCCTCCGCCTGATGCTCAATCGACTGGCTGGCGTTATCTTTGATAATGCTGTTGCCACCAATGGCAACGACCACAAGCTCTTTCATGTTGTTATGTCCGCTACAGAGGGTGATGGGGTTATGACCAACGCCAGACTGCCTGATGCGCTACGCTTATCAGGCCTACAATTCTCGCGCCACTCGTAGGCCGGATAAGGCGTTCACGCCGCATCCGGCAATGGTGACAAATGCCTGATGCGCTACGCTTATCAGGCCTACAGATTCTCGCGCCACTCGTAGGCCGGATAAGGCGTCCACGCCGCATCCGGCAGTGGTGGCAAATGCCTGATGCGCTACGCTTATCAGGCCTACAGATTCTTGCGCCATTCGTAGGCCGGATAAGGCGTTCACGCCGCATCCGGCAATGGTGACAAATGCCTGATGCGCTACGCTTATCAGGCCTACAGATTCTTGCGCCATTCGTAGGCCGGATAAGGCGTTCACGCCGCATCCGGCATGAACATGTAGGTCAGACGCCGTAACGTTCGCACCAGCCAAGAATGGCTTTCTCGAAGCAGGCAAAAGGTGGATGCACAATGCCCGCGCCAATCATGCCGACGCCCGCATCTTTATGGGCGATGGCGGTGTTGATCACCGGCAGAATGCCGCTGCTACCCACGCGGGTGATGTCGATTGCCGACGGCACGCCCATAAAACCGAGCAGCGGAATGGTGACGTTGGGGTTTTCACCGAGGGTGATTTCGCGCATCTGACGGGAGAAATCAATAGCTTCTTCCACCGTGCCGCCCACCAGCGCGACGATAGCGGGCGCGGTCGCCATAGCAAATCCGCCAATACCGTAGGTTTCGGTGATGGCGCTGTCGCCGATATCCAGCCCCGAATCTTCCGGCTTATAACCGGCAAACATCGGGCCGATCACCTGCTGCGCCGGGCCGGTAAACCATTGCCCCGGCAGGCCGCTGACCCGCAGGCCGAACTCGACGCCGTTACGCGCCATGGTGGTGACCACGGTGCTGTATTCGATGCCATGCGCCGCATCCATCGCCGCTTTACACATCGCCATCCACGTCGGGCCGGAGAAGTAGTCGCTGCTGGCGACAAACTCAAACACTTCGCGCTGTTGCTCGACGGAATAACCCGCCTGAATAATCCCCGGCGTCAGCGCCTGAATCAGCAGTGTCGTCCCGGCGTTATTGCGGTTATGGCACTCATCGCCCATATGCAGCGCCTGCGCCAGCATTAAGCGCAGATCGATTTCGCCGATAATTTTCATCGCGTCGCGCAGTATTGGTCCCTGCACATCACGCATCCAGTTCAGGCGGTCAATCACGCTCTGGTCGTTAGCGCCCATACGCAAAATCTTCGCCATCTGCTCGCTCATGTTGGTATAAGCGATGTTGCCGTAGGTTTTGTTTTTTACGATGTGCATAAACATCGAGGCCGAGGTAACACCCGCCATCGATCCCACGCAGTCGTGCTCGTGACACGGCGAGAAGGTGATCTCCCCGGAAGCCGCCAGTTCAGCCGCCTCGTCGAGATCTTTCGCCAGTCCTTCGAACACCAGCGCTCCGGTGACCGCGCCTTTCATCGCGCCGCACATTTTTTCCCAGGTGATCGGCGGCCCGGCGTGAAGAATGGTTTTCGCCGTCATGCCCGGCACCACGTTAATCGCCTGATCAAAACCAATCAGCACCGGATGCGACTGGATAATACGCTCCAGCGCCTGCTGGTTAGCGGCGGCGATTTTGTCCGCCAGCGGCGAATCGGCAATGTTATCCAGCGCCTGCACCACCTGCATATTGCCCTGCCCCGGCGGCGTCCAGTCGAGTTGAGTCACTTCTACATGCTGCTTTTTCAGGTCATCGCTAAACATGGCGATGCCGACGTTAATAACGTTCAATGGTTGGCTAAACAGTGACTGGCTCATCAGGCTTCCTCCCCTTTGCAGATAAATTCACGCGCCAGCAATCCGGTATTGGTGCTGCTGCTCGCCAGAATCACTCCGGCATCAAGCAGCATCTGGCTTTGTTGTTCTAACGATGGCGTATCAAGATCGGTACCCAGCACATAGGCGAGAATGATCAACTCGCGTCCTTCGGCAGCGGCGATCGCTTTCGCTTCTTTGATCGTCTCGATGGTGGAGCCGACCGGATCTTCATGCGATCCAAATCCGAGCACAAAATCCATCACGATCACCGCCACTTCTGGATCGCGCGCCTCTTCGATCAAGCGACTGATGCGGTTGGTGGGGTCAATCATCGGGTGCGGCTTGCCGTTGGTGAAGTCGTCATCGCCAAAGTCGAGGAAGGTGTGTTTGATGCTGCGGTTGATATCTTTCAGGCGGAATTCCGGATCGGGCTGAATGTTGCTGTAGACATCGCCATGTTTTTCCATCACCGCGAACATGGTTTCGTCGCACAGCGTGCCGCCGCAGAACAGGCCACGAATGTATTTCTGCTGCGGTTGCAGACGCGCACGCACATCCGCAATCAACGGCTGGTTAAGCGTATGCAGGTCGAGATTTTCCTGTTTCACGCCGGAGAGCATCACCGCTTTTAGCGCTGCCTCTTTGGTGCCGCGGGCAAACTGTAGCCCCTGCTCATCCACTGGCGTTTCGCCACGATCGAGGAAGCAGACGACCACCGGCTTGCGGCAGGCGCGCGCACGTTCCAGCACTTTGCGGGCCACCGCAGGCGCAGGCGGTTTGGAGATAAGCGCAATGATTTCAGTTTGCGGATCGTTTTCCAGCATCCCGATGGCGTCGAGCATCATCAGGCCGCCGATTTTCTCGCTCAGGTCGCGCCCGTCGGTGCCAATCAGTTGCGAAACGCCGCCGCCAAATTCATGAATGCGGACGCTCAACTCCTGACTGCCGGTGCCGGATGCGCCAACAATACCGATGTTGCCGCGACGCACGGCGTTACCAAAACAGAGCGCCGCGCCGTTGATAATCGCCGTGCCACAGTCTGGCCCCATCATCAGCAGCCCTTTTTCGTGGGCCAGTTGCTTGAGCGCCAGTTCATCTTCAACTGAGACGTTATCGGAAAACAGCATCACGTTGAGATCGTTTTGCAGCGCCTGACGCGCTTCGCGAGCGGCAAACAGACCGTTGACCGAAATCACCGCCAGGTTACTTTCCGGGATATGCTTTTTGGCGCTGCCAATAGTGGCGTAACGCGCCTCGTGCGAGCCGCTTTGCGCTTTGGTGTTGAACAGTTCTTCAATCTCCACCAGCAACTGCTCGTTGTCCGCACCCGATTTACCATTGATGACAATCATCAGGTCGCCGTTTTTCGCCTGCTCCAGCTCCGGCGTCAGCAGTCCTAAATTCTTCAGCACGCCTTTATTCATTTCGGTCGCCATCGCCACAAATGCCTGCTCGACGCCGTCGAGTTTATTTGCACGCGTGGAGATAGACATCAGCGAGACAGAATCAAAATAGGTATTCGGTTTAATGACTATTTTAACTGACATAATTCCCTCCGTAGGTTTGGCTCAGCGCACAACCATCGGCCATGCCATACAGCATGTCGCAGCCGGAACTGGAGCCAATATGTTTAATTTTTTCTATTGCCTGAGTTGCGTTCCCAGGGATGTCATAAATAATGTTGTGAATAAAACGATGAATATTTTCCCGGCAGCGTTGTTGTAATGCGGCTTCCAGCGTTATGGCACTTAATAATGTGGTATTATTTTTGCCGCGTTGCAGACCGAGATAAAATTCCTCTTTGTATTTTTCCGCCGGATGCCCGGGAATAAATAAAATAAGCGCCAGACCTGTTAAATAATCGTCGGCTGATGGCGTAAGGCCAATCCCTAACCCCATCATACTGGCGACCGCTGAGGCGATATTTTGTTTATCGTTTACGGCCTGAATAACTGCCCGTCGTTTAATATGTAATTCTTTATTTAACGCCTGATAAAACGGATTATCGCCGCGATAATTAAACAGGGTTTCATTTTCCCCCAGGTGCTGATGAATAATGTCGTGCCACTGTAGCCAGGCGATAAGGTGAAAATTCACAGCGGTCATTTGCAAGGTTGGGGACAGCCAACGCCGACAACGACTCATCTCTATATGAAGATGTTGACCAACCGTAATACCTTGATCGTCAAACTGAACCTTATCACCATGCCGGAACAGATCATCAAAGTGAGTGAGTGCCAACCGACAACTGTTTGGCGCATTGTCGTACTCTTCACAAAGCAGCGTCAGCAACTGCTGGCGAGCCGGGAGTGCGATATTTACCGCTCTGGCAAAGACCTGTTCAACCTGTCCTTGCCCCCGCTGCGCCAGAAAATCCGCATCCGCAGTTAGCGCCCACACACACCGTCTTTCTGGTGTGTTGATAGCAAGCCTCCCGGTTTATGCACCTGCGGCAATCAGTAACTGCGCAATCTCTTCAAAGCCCCGTTCCCGCGCCAGTTCCAGTGGCGTTTTGCCATATTTATCGGTCAGATGCGGGCTGGCACCGTGTTCCAGCAATAACTGCACAATCGCCTGCTGTTTAATACCACCATCATTAAGCACAATCGCTTCCAGTAGCGGCGTCCAGCCTACATGGTTGGTCTGGTTAACGTTAATCTCCGTATGCGCCAAAAGCTCTTTTACAATACTTAAATGGCCTTTTTCACAGGCAGGCGTCAGGCCGACACCGCCAAAACGGGTTACGCAATTAAGATCGGGTTTAGCCGGTAAAATAATTCGTAGTAGCGTTAAATCATCGTTCAGACAGCTAATTAAAAAAGGATTTAAACAGGTATGATCTTGCTTATTAATATCCGCTCCGGCATCAATTAATGCCTGAACGCAAGCATATTGCTGATATAAACTTGCCAGCGTAATTGCCGTTTTCCCCTGACGATCGCAGGTATTAATATCGACACCCAGCGCAAGGCAGGTTTTTACTTTATCGATATCACCCTGTTGTGCAGCCAATAAATAGTCGGCAGGTAGATTTTTTATACTCATTCACATTCCCCTGGTTTTTGTGGCTGTTTTCGATGAATTGAGAATAGCAACGATAATCTGATAAAAGAACCCGCTTAAATTTAATTCGCCGTATTTCGCCTTTTTGTTGAATGATGTTCAACAATCTTTTCGCAGTGTGCGGTAGTGCAATATTTGTTTCTTTGACCCGATACCCTTTCACTCAATCAGGTTTTATTTCTCTATAGTCTGCACATGTAAGAGTAGCTTTCGTCCATGTCTAACCAGAGGGGAACAAGATGAACGGACTCACGGCAACGGGTGTCACCGTCGGTATTTGTGCAGGGCTTTGGCAGTTAGTGTCTTCACATGTCGGGCTCTCTCAGGGATGGGAATTATTAGGAACCATTGGCTTCGTCGCCTTTTGCAGTTTTTATGCCGCAGGCGGCGGTAAATCGGGGTTTATCAGAAGTCTGGCGGTTAATTATTCCGGGATGGTGTGGGCGTTTTTCGCCGCGCTGACTGCTGGTTGGCTGGCCTCTGTAAGTGGACTGTCCGCGTTCTGGGCGAGCGTAATTACTACCGTACCCTTCTCGGCGGTAGTGGTCTGGCAAGGGCGTTTCTGGTTACTGTCCTTTATTCCCGGTGGCTTTCTCGGCATGACGCTGTTTTTTGCCAGCGGGATGAACTGGACGGTGACGTTACTGGGTTTTCTGGCGGGTAACTGCGTGGGGGTAATTTCAGAATATGGTGGACAAAAATTAAGCGAAGCGACGACTAAACGCGACGGGTATTAAAAGTTATTCAAAAATGATTATCTATCTTTAACCGATACCTCTACAGTCATAGCTGGAGAAATTCATAGTAGATAATGGCGAGAATGGTTTAATGAACTCAATTTTTACCGAAGAGAATCTGTTGGCATTTACTACCGCTGCGCGTTTTGGCAGCTTCAGTAAAGCCGCAGAAGAGTTGGGTTTAACCACTTCCGCCATTAGCTACACCATTAAGCGTATGGAGACGGGGCTGGATGTGGTGCTGTTCACTCGCAGTACCCGCAGCATTGAGTTAACGGAGTCCGGGCGTTATTTTTTCCGCAAAGCTACCGACCTGCTGAATGATTTTTATGCCATCAAACGCAGTATCGATACTATTTCGCAGGGCATAGAAGCGCGTGTGCGCATTTGTATTAATCAGCTGCTTTATACGCCCAAACACACCGCACGCTTGTTACAGGTGCTGAAAAAGCAGTTTCCTACCTGCCAGATTACCGTCACCACCGAAGTGTATAACGGCGTCTGGGATGCGATTATTAATAATCAGGCCAATATCGCCATCGGCGCACCCGATACACTACTGGACGGCGGCGGTATTGATTACACTGAAATTGGCGCGATTCGCTGGGCTTTTGCTATCGCCCCGGATCACCCGTTAGCCTTTGTGCCGGAACCCATCGCCGAAAGCCAACTGCGTCTCTACCCTAATATTATGGTGGAGGACACCGCGCATACGATTAATAAAAAAGTGGGCTGGTTGCTGCACGGGCAGGAGTCAATTCTGGTGCCAGATTTCAACACCAAATGTCAGTGCCAGATTTTAGGTGAAGGAATTGGTTTTTTGCCGGATTACATGGTCCGTGAGGCGATGACGCAATCCCTGCTGGTTACCCGACAAATCCATAATCCGCGCCAGGATTCGCGCATGTTACTGGCGACTCAGCATTCTGCTACGGGTCAGGTGACGCAGTGGATTAAAAAACAATTTGCGCCAAATGGCATATTAACGGGGATCTATCAGGATTTACTGCATCGGGAGAATTAATCGCTGCCAACCTCCCGATGCGCTGTGAATAGCGGTTTACATCAACCACCTGCTTTCATTACCCATTCAGAGATAAATTTATTACCCGGTACTGGCGGAGAGTACAAATAGCCCTGCAAAAAGTGAACGCCTTTACCGATCATTAAATCCGCCTGCTCCTGGGTTTCTACCCCTTCCGCCACGATACTCAGACCAGGCTTACGCGCTAGTTCGACAATATTGTCCACAATATGACCGGAGATTTCGTCGACACTCGCCATTTGCACAAATGACTTATCGATCTTAATAAAATCGACCGGGAACGCCTGCAAGTAACGATAGGTCGCATAACCCGTACCAAAGTCATCCAGCGCAAAGGTAATGTTGTGCTGATGAAGGCTGTCAAATATCGCTCTGGCTTCTGGCGTTACCGGAATAGGGTTACGTTCCGTTAGCTCGAGAACCAGCTTGATTTTATCGTTACCTAATTTATTAACCAGGTTCAGACACTCTTTTTCAAATCCCGCTGCCAAAAAACAACCCGCCGAGACGTTGATGCCAATATGGAAATTGTCCGGCAGCAAATGTTTTACCGGCATCAGAATATCCGCAGTCTGTTTCATCAGTTGGCGGGTCATTATGACGATAAGACCAGATGACTCCGCCAGAGGAATAAACTGATCCGGTGGGATAATTCCCGTTTGTGGATGTTCCCAGCGGACAAGCACCTCACAGCCCGTCAGTACCCCAGTCTGCGCGCAGAAAACCGGTTGGATCCACGGTTTGAATTCGTGGTTTTCCAACGCCAGACTGATGGCTTCAGGCGTGACGATATGGTGATAGTGATTATCATTAATATATCTGTGACTATTACTCCCCGTGGCGGATATGATCTCCGGATTGTACTGAAAGAAAATATCGCGCCAGAAAGTAATATCGCTCTGAATCCCCAGTTTCTCAAAGAGCTGTTTCTTTTGATGTGAAATTGTCTTTGCACTGCGATTTCTGTACTGTGATATTTCTGTTACAGACATTCCCTGCATCAGCAGCTTGAGTAGCAGTCGTTCTTTCTCGGATACGCTACCAGGCAATGACAAATGAACCGTTGTACCGAACTCTTGCAGAAAAACACGAAAATCACATGAATTCATGAACACACCTTTATCTTTTATCGCTGTTCAGTATGAGTGATTACCTGTCGATTCCTGAGCACACATAAGGGGTAACCATAAACATCAGCGATGCCATACGTATAACATCCCACATCACTATCAAGAAGATTATCTTTACCTCTGATGCTCGCTCAAAAACAGTTACGCTAAATACCTTAAAAAGGTAATCACAAGTCAAACTCAGGAGATAATCACGCAAGAATGCAATATTAAAATTCAGATACTCATTTTTGGTAATAAAGAAGTAGTTGGACTATTTCAATATTTATAATTTCCCACTACATACTGGCATCCATTCATGAGCAAAGGCGCATTATATGAATTTAACAATCCAGATCAACTGAAAATACCTCAACCTCATAAACACATAGCGTCAACATTCAATGACATAATGAGTAAAGATGTTGGTTATGCATACGTATCATTACTCTATGCCTGTCCCTTAAAAACCCACTCATTAAGACTGAATCCATTCAGCAAATGATAACCAATATTATAGCAATGCCAATAAAAACAATATTTAAAACATTCAATAAAATATCACACACAGATAATTAAACCTTAAATAACAAATGGTTGCGTTAATTTCAGTTGATTTACGATACACATTTCTCATGAATAATGCGTCATTTCAAATGATCAGCAATATTTACATTAAATAAGACTAAACTTATTGAACATTCGCAACAGCCCAAATGTAGGTTTTGGGCTGCAATAGTTCTTTTCTTTTTTATTATCTGTTGTCTGGTAATCATCAATAGATACTAAGGGCTTAACCGTATAGATATAACGTATCAAGAGGTAGGAGAAACAGCGCCATATGCAGACATGGCGCGGTTTTATGCAATAACAATCACGCGTCCGGGAACATCACGCTATGGCCCGGCGCTTCACGATGGAGATGAATAAAGTTAAGGTGCCGCTCGTACTGGTCAAGAATATCGGTGATCACCTGCTCTTTGCTGTAGTCCATCAGGTCGTTGCCCTGGCTGCCTTCTAACAGGAAAGTTTCCAGCCGGTAGTAAGTCGATTTACCGCTACGTGCGCGGTAGGTAAAGCCCGGCACCGAATATTGCTGCGGCCAAATCTGATAGACAAAGTTTTGCTCTTCGCCCATATGCACCAACAAATCCAGATGCCCCAACTGCTGTCCCTCTTCCGGTGGCAGGCTTTTTAGCTCCACGTACGCGCCGCGCAACCGCAACTCCTGCGCCACTTCTTCCATTGCCGGGTAACAGACCGTCTCCATCATCTGTTTAGTGTAACGCGTGCCCGGATAATTCATCAGGCGCGAGAGACGTTTTTTCCAGCTCAGGCGATCCTGAAGCCCCAGCGGTCGCGGTGCGGTATCGCGGTTGGCACTTTCACGGCGGTAATCTTCTACCTTCAGAGATTTATACAACCCCGCCATCACGAAGAAGATCACAAAGCTGAACGGCAGCCCCATAATCACCGTGGTGTTTTGCAGCGCGGATATCCCGTTAGTCATCAGCATGCCGAGCGTCAGCAGGCCAATCGCCACCGACCAGAAGACGCGCAGCCAGCCGGGGGCGTCGCTGTTGATATCTTTAAGCTGCGAGGTGAAATTCCCCAGCACCAGCGCCCCGGAGTCCGCCGAGGTCACATAAAACAGCAGGCCAGTAATGGTGGCGACGGAGGCGCTAAAGGTAAACGCCGGATACTGCGCCAGCAGGCTGTAGAAGCCGCGCTCCGGATGGACCATCGCTTCCTCGGCAAATGCCGCGCCGCCGTGGATGATTTCATACAGCGCGCTATTGCCGAACACCGAGAGCCATAACAGCGTGAAGGTAAACGGAATAATCAACGTGCCCAGCACGAACTGGCGAATGGTACGCCCACGCGAGATACGCGCCAGGAACAAGCCAACAAACGGCGACCATGCCACCCACCATGCCCAGAAGAAGAGCGTCCAGTTATTCATCCACTCAACCGGACGGTCGAAGGCAAAACTGTTGAGCGTCATGCCCATAAAGCGATTCACATAGTCGCCAACATTCAGCACCAGTGCATTAAGCAGGAACGAAGTGTCGCCCATAAACAACACGAACAGGATCAATCCCAACGCCAGCGCGACATTAAGCTCCGATAACACACGAATGCCCTTATCGACACCGGATGTCACCGAGATAGTGGCGATTATCACCGACAAGGCGATCAGTGCCGCTTTCGCCGCCATCGAATCGGGAATATCAAACAGTACGCTCAAGCCATAGTTAAGCTGCACCACACCGATACCGAGCGTAGTGGCAATACCGAAGATAGTGCCGATCACCGCTGCAATATCCACTGAGTGACCTATCGGCCCGTTAATCCGTTTACCGAAGATCGGGTACAGCGCCGAGCGGATGGTGAGCGGCAAATTATAACGATAGCTAAAGTATCCGAGCGCCATGCCCATCAGCGCATACATCGACCAGCCGGTTAAGCCGTAGTGAAACAGCGTCCAGACCATCGCCTGACGCGCGGCCTCAATCGTCTGTCCCGCGCCTTCCGGCGGCTGCATATACTGCGTTACCGGTTCGGCTACGGAGAAGAACATCAGGTCGATACCGATCCCGGCAGCAAACAGCATCGCCGCCCAACTCAGCAGGCTGAATTCCGGTTTGGATTGTTCTGGCCCGAGCTTCACCGAACCAAAACGCGAACAAGCGATACAGACCACAAAGACAATATAGAGCGTTGCCGCCAGCAGATAGTACCAACCGAAGGTTTTAGAAACCCAGTCCAGCGTGCGGCCAATCCACAGGGCCGAGAAGTCGCGAAACAGGATCGTTGTCAGGGAAAACAACAAAATCAGTCCGGCGGAGGTGTAAAACACCACCGGATTGATTTTGTCCTTTTCCCTGCTGTGTGAAAGGTCTGTCATCCAGTATCCCCACTGTTATTGTTACCATTTAAAATCAAATTCGTAACAATTAAGACACATTTTATATTGAACGTCCAATCAATAACCGCTTTAATAGATAAACACCGCTGATGAATGGAGTGGCGAAAATGCCCAAATTGGGGATGCAGTCGATCCGGCGCAGACAACTGATCGACGCCACACTGGAAGCAATAAATGAAGTGGGCATGCACGATGCAACGATCGCGCAGATCGCCCGCCGTGCAGGCGTTTCTACGGGGATCATCAGCCACTATTTCAGGGACAAAAATGGTCTGCTGGAAGCAACCATGCGCGATATCACCAGTCAGCTGCGTGACGCGGTTTTGAATCGATTACATGCACTTCCGCAGGGCAGTGCAGAGCAGCGATTACAGGCGATTGTTGGCGGAAACTTCGATGAAACGCAGGTGAGCAGTGCGGCGATGAAAGCCTGGCTGGCGTTCTGGGCCAGCAGTATGCATCAGCCGATGCTCTATCGTTTACAGCAGGTCAGCAGCCGCCGCTTGCTGTCGAATCTGGTGAGCGAGTTTCGTCGCGAATTGCCGCGCGAACAGGCACAGGAAGCGGGCTACGGCCTGGCCGCGCTGATTGATGGATTATGGCTGCGCGCGGCTCTGAGCGGCAAACCGCTGGATAAAACCCGCGCTAATTCCCTGACCCGCCACTTTATCACTCAGCATCTACCCACCGATTAACCGAGGAGACGTGATGTCCCGAATGGCAGAACAGCAGCTTTATATACATGGTGGTTATACCTCCGCCACCAGCGGTCGCACCTTCGAGACCATTAACCCGGCCAACGGTAACGTGCTGGCGACCGTGCAGGCCGCCGGGCGCGAGGATGTCGATCGCGCCGTGAAAAGCGCCCAGCAGGGGCAAAAAATCTGGGCGTCGATGACCGCCATGGAGCGCTCGCGTATTCTGCGTCGGGCCGTTGATATTCTGCGTGAACGCAATGACGAACTCGCAAAACTGGAAACCCTCGACACCGGAAAAGCATATTCGGAAACCTCAACCGTCGATATCGTTACCGGTGCGGACGTGCTGGAGTACTACGCCGGGCTGATCCCGGCGCTGGAAGGCAGCCAGATCCCGTTGCGTGAAACGTCCTTTGTGTATACCCGCCGCGAACCGCTGGGCGTAGTGGCAGGGATTGGCGCATGGAACTACCCGATCCAGATTGCCCTGTGGAAATCCGCCCCGGCGCTGGCGGCAGGCAACGCAATGATTTTCAAACCGAGCGAAGTTACCCCGCTTACCGCGTTAAAGCTGGCTGAAATTTACAGCGAAGCGGGCCTGCCGGACGGCGTATTTAACGTGTTGCCGGGCGTGGGCGCGGAGACCGGGCAATATCTGACCGAGCATCCGGGCATTGCCAAAGTGTCATTTACCGGCGGTGTCGCCAGCGGCAAAAAAGTGATGGCTAACTCGGCGGCCTCTTCCCTGAAAGAAGTGACCATGGAACTGGGCGGTAAATCACCGCTGATCGTTTTCGATGATGCGGATCTCGATCTCGCCGCCGATATCGCCATGATGGCAAACTTCTTCAGCTCCGGTCAGGTGTGTACCAATGGCACCCGCGTCTTCGTTCCGGCGAAATGCAAAGCCGCATTTGAGCAGAAAATTCTGGCGCGCGTTGAGCGCATTCGCGCGGGCGACGTTTTCGATCCGCAAACTAACTTCGGCCCGCTGGTCAGCTTCCCGCATCGCGATAACGTGCTGCGCTATATCGCCAAAGGCAAAGAGGAAGGCGCGCGCGTACTGTGCGGCGGCGATGTACTGAAAGGCGATGGCTTCGATAACGGCGCATGGGTTGCACCGACAGTGTTCACCGATTGCAGCGACGATATGACCATCGTGCGTGAAGAGATCTTCGGGCCAGTGATGTCCATTCTGACCTACGAGTCGGAAGACGAAGTCATTCGCCGCGCTAACGATACCGACTACGGCCTGGCGGCGGGCATCGTGACAGCGGACCTGAACCGCGCGCATCGCGTCATTCATCAGCTGGAAGCGGGTATTTGCTGGATCAACACCTGGGGCGAATCCCCGGCAGAGATGCCCGTTGGCGGCTACAAACACTCCGGCATTGGTCGCGAGAACGGCGTGATGACGCTCCAGAGTTACACCCAGGTGAAGTCCATCCAGGTTGAGATGGCTAAATTCCAGTCCATATTCTAACCAGGAGGTTTATTTGCAATTTGACTACATCATTATTGGTGCCGGCTCAGCCGGCAACGTTCTCGCTACCCGTCTGACTGAAGATCCGAATACCTCCGTGCTGCTGCTTGAAGCGGGCGGCCCGGACTATCGCTTTGACTTCCGCACCCAGATGCCCGCTGCCCTGGCATTCCCGCTACAGGGTAAACGCTACAACTGGGCCTATGAAACGGAACCTGAACCGTTTATGAATAACCGCCGCATGGAGTGCGGACGCGGTAAAGGTCTGGGTGGATCGTCGCTGATCAACGGCATGTGCTACATCCGTGGCAATGCGCTGGATCTCGATAACTGGGCGCAAGAACCCGGTCTGGAGAACTGGAGCTACCTCGACTGCCTGCCCTACTACCGCAAGGCCGAGACTCGCGATATGGGTGAAAACGACTATCACGGCGGTGATGGCCCGGTGAGCGTCACTACCTCCAAACCCGGCGTCAATCCGCTGTTTGAAGCGATGATTGAAGCGGGCGTGCAGGCGGGCTACCCGCGCACGGACGATCTCAACGGTTATCAGCAGGAAGGTTTTGGTCCGATGGATCGCACCGTCACGCCGCAGGGCCGTCGCGCCAGCACCGCGCGTGGCTATCTCGATCAGGCCAAATCGCGTCCTAACCTGACCATTCGTACTCACGCTATGACCGATCACATCATTTTTGACGGCAAACGCGCGGTGGGCGTCGAATGGCTGGAAGGCGACAGCACCATCCCAACCCGCGCAACGGCCAACAAAGAAGTGCTGTTATGTGCAGGCGCGATTGCCTCACCGCAGATCCTGCAACGCTCCGGCGTCGGCAACGCTGAACTGCTGGCGGAGTTTGATATTCCGCTGGTGCATGAATTACCCGGCGTCGGCGAAAATCTTCAGGATCATCTGGAGATGTATCTGCAATATGAGTGCAAAGAACCGGTTTCCCTCTACCCTGCCCTGCAGTGGTGGAACCAGCCGAAAATCGGTGCGGAGTGGCTGTTTGGCGGCACTGGCGTTGGTGCCAGCAACCACTTTGAAGCAGGTGGATTTATTCGCAGCCGTGAGGAATTTGCGTGGCCGAATATTCAGTACCATTTCCTGCCAGTAGCGATTAACTATAACGGCTCGAATGCAGTGAAAGAGCACGGTTTCCAGTGCCACGTCGGCTCAATGCGCTCGCCAAGCCGTGGGCATGTGCGGATTAAATCCCGCGACCCGCACCAGCATCCGGCGATTCTGTTTAACTACATGTCGCACGAGCAGGACTGGCAGGAGTTCCGCGACGCAATTCGCATCACCCGCGAGATCATGCATCAACCCGCGCTGGATCAGTATCGTGGCCGCGAAATCAGCCCCGGTGTCGAATGCCAGACGGATGAACAGCTCGATGAGTTCGTGCGTAACCACGCCGAAACCGCCTTCCATCCGTGCGGTACCTGCAAAATGGGTTACGACGAGATGTCCGTGGTTGACGGCGAAGGCCGCGTACACGGGTTAGAAGGCCTGCGTGTGGTGGATGCGTCGATTATGCCGCAGATTATCACCGGGAATTTGAACGCCACGACAATTATGATTGGCGAGAAAATAGCGGATATGATTCGTGGACAGGAAGCGCAGCCGAGGAGCACGGCGGGATATTTTGTGGCAAATGGGATGCCGGTGAGAGCGAAAAAATGAGTCGTGATGTGAACTAACGCAGGAACCGATCAGATTGAGAGTTACCGTTCCAGAGAGGGGGACCGAATCCTTATATAAACACTGAGGTAACTCTCATGCTTCATATCCAGTATTCATGATGCGGGCTTTTTGCTGATATTTAACCCGAACATTCCTGATACAGACTATTAATACAACCTTATCTGCGACAGATTTTATTCTCTGGATATATTATGCGTGAACAAATCAAACAGGATATCGATCTGATTGAGATTTTATTTTATCTGAAGAAAAAGATTCGTGTTATCCTTTTTATTATGGCTATATGTATGGCTATGGTGCTGTTGTTTCTGTATATCAATAAAGACAATATAAAAGTGATTTACAGCCTAAAAATAAACCAGACAACGCCAGGTATACTTGTTAGCTGTGATAGCAATAATAATTTTGCCTGTCAGACTACAATGACTGAAGATGTTATTCAGCGAATTACTACATTTTTTCACACCAGCCCAGATGTCAAGAACAGAGAAATAAGGCTGGAATGGTCAGGAGATAAGAGAGCTTTACCAACTGCTGAAGAGGAAATATCTCGCGTGCAGGCCTCTATTATCAAATGGTATGCGTCAGAATATCATAATGGCAGGCAAGTTCTCGATGAGATACAAACGCCTTCAGCAATTAACAGTGAGCTTTATACAAAAATGATATACCTGACCAGGAACTGGTCATTGTATCCGAACGGTGATGGCTGTGTAACTATAAGCTCACCAGAAATAAAAAATAAATACCCTGCTGCCATTTGCCTGGCTCTGGGATTTTTTCTAAGCATTGTAATTTCTGTAATGTTTTGCCTTGTCAAAAAAATGGTAGATGAATACCAACAAAACTCTGGGCAGTAATAAACAACATTCTGATAGAGAGTGCCTGTATAAAGCTGAAGTGACAATGACCGGGAAGGGAACCCGTTTTCAGGAATGGATGCCTGTCTTTTTCACTGTAAATATCCTGGCATTGGTAATACCAGGATATTTACAGAAGAGCAGCATAACCATGACGGAACGGGGTTAAGTCAGGTTGTCCTAAACGCTATTTTCAACCTCGTATGCCTTCTTCAGGTTTATGTCCAGACTTCATATCTCTCTCAACAATCCTCAATAATCAGATACACCGCTTTCACCGGGCCATGAACTCCGACGACTTTGATAAGCTCAATATCCGCCGTTGAACTGGGGCCGCTAATGATGTTAATGCAGGAAGGCATTCGTTCACCGGCCTGCGCTTTCTGATGCAATTTTTCTGCGAGTTGCGCTACACGCGGCAGGATAGTGCTTTTACGCAGGATAAAAAGAGAATATTCCGGGAGCAGGCTCAATGAACGCCCGCGCTCGGCGGCGGAAAAAAGAACCACGCCTCCCGATTCGGTTAAACCATATTCAGCATACACAACACCCACTTTAGCCTGCTCTGCCTGCGAGATATTCTCGGCACCTTTCGCCGGATCCCAAACAACGGCATTGCATTCCTGCTGCAAACGTTCGCTAATCCCCAATTCCTCCAGCCTCGTGTCACCGCTAATCACGACCGACTGATCTCCCAGCTCTTTACACAGACGTATTGCAGCTTCTGCCGCCTTCGCCTCGCTGGTCAGCTCACAGCGCGTCAACATAACATCGCTGGCAAACTGAATAAACGCGTCACAGCGCTGCTGTTGGTTAAGTTGGGTAAGCCGCTCGTTAGCATAGTTGTTAAGCGGCGCATCTTCTGCTTGCGGTTCAAGTCGCAGCGGGCGACCCAGTGCCTGAGCAACGTTATTCAAAAATTCGCCTCGATTATCCATTCTTTTTCTCCTGCGCCTGATGTTTCTTAAACCAACTACGGAAACTCTCTCCGTCAGCTTCAGGAAGATCGCGTGCTTCCATCCAGTCGCTAATCGCGCCAAATTTGAGTGGTGTTTTGCCGCCATTGATAAACCAGCTTGCCGCATGAGCGCCGGCCATCATCCCGACTTTCCACAATCCTGGATGACTATTGGCATAAGCGAACATTTTTATCGCCCGTTGCTCTGCTTTTGCGGTGATCCCTTTTTCAGCCATCACCCGACGATGACGCAAAATCAGTTTTGACAGCGGAATACGCACCGGACACACGTTGTCACAAGCTGTGCATAAAGAGCAGGCGTAGGGTAAATCTTTAAAATCTTTATAGCCGCCAAGTAGCGGAGAAATCACCGCACCAATTGGCCCTGGATAAATAGAGCCATATCCATGACCGCCAATATGGCGATATGCCGGACAAGTATTCATACAAGCCCCGCAGCGAATACAGCGCAGCACATCCCGAAATTCAGAGGCCAGCACCTCAGAACGCCCGTTATCGACAATAACCAGATGAAACTCTTCAGGACCATCAACGTGCCCCGCTTCGCGCGGTCCTGTCAGCCAGGTGTTGTATCCCGTCAAACGTGCACCAACGGCACTGCGCGCCAGCATGGTGATCAATACATCTACCTCGGCAAACGTGGGGGCAATACGCTCCATTCCCATCACTGCAATATGCGTTTTAGGCAGCGTGGTACACATTCGCGCATTACCTTCATTGGTCACCAGGCATACCGAACCGGTCTCTGCCACCGCGAAATTACAGCCGGTAATACCTATTTCAGCACTGAGGAAATCTTCGCGGATTTTTTGCCGGATGAATAAGGTCATCGCTTCAGGCGTTTCCGGCCCCTCATAGCCCAGACGTTCGTGTAGCACTCGACGGATCTGATGGCGATCTTTATGAATTGCCGGGACCACAACATGAGATGGCGGATCTTGATCCAGCTGGAGAATATATTCACCCAGATCGGTTTCAATCACCTGAATGCCAGCATCCTGCAACACATGATTGACACCAATCTCTTCGGTCACCATCGATTTAGATTTCACCACCTTCCGGGCATTTTTGCGTTGGGCAACCTGTAAAATGTAGCGGGTAGCGTCTTCTTTGGTTCTTGCAAAATAGACGTGACCGCCGTTTTGCGTCACTTTTTCTGAGAGCTGGTACAGATAAGCGTCGAGATTACTCAGAACATGATCACGTATCTGGGCGGCCCGATCGCGCCACTCCTCCCAGTGCCCCAATTCATCGACCATTTTTTGCCGATTTGCCCCAATACGCTGCTGCGCGTTTGCCACCGCTTTGCGCATGATCGGATCTTCAATTTGCTGACGGATGCGTGTCTTAAAATCTGTATTACTGGTTTTGATCGACATCTTTATATCCTCAGCGGCTCATCAACACTTCAGCAATATGCATCACTTTGACTTTCTGCCCTTCCCGTTGTAATCGCCCACTGATGTTTAGCAGGCAACTCACGTCAGCACCAATTAAATACTCAGGGCGGACTTCCATCAGGTGCGCAACCTTTTCTTTCACCATCTCGCCGGATATTTCGGCCATTTTGACCGAGAACGTGCCGCCAAATCCGCAGCAGGTATCCTGTTCAGCAAAGGTCAACAGCTCCAGTCCACGCACATTTTTCAGCAGCGTAAGTGGCTCGTCCTTCACTCCCAGCTTACGGGCCAGGCTACAAGATGGGTGATACACCGCTCTCCCTTGCAAACTGGCACCTACATCGACTACCCCTAATTTATTAACAATAAAAGAGGTGAGATCCTGCATACGCGCGGCAACCTTTGCGGCACGTGATGCCCATTCAGGTTCATCCGCCAGATACGTCGGGTAACTTTTTACGGCATAGGTGCAAGAGCCAGCCGGTGAAATAATGGGATCGTCGTTATCCTCCAGTGCGGCGATCAGATTTTTCATCCCTGGAATCGCTTCTTTGATATAACCGCTATTGATCGCAGGCTGACCGCAGCATCCCTGTTTCTCCGGGAAATTTACGCGACAGCCGAGTTTTTCCAGTAGCAGCACGGAGTCTCGTGCCATTCTTGATTTCAGGGCGTCACCAATACAGGTGACAAAGAAATTGACATTCACAACTAATACTCCATTACTTCATGCCCATTTATGCCCGATGTTTCCCCCCCACCGGGGGATCAATCATCAATAAATATGGCGTTCTTTTTTAATTGGCTAGCAACATACCACCCCTCATTTGTATGACAAATGATAATCTTTCATCCAAACGTCAAATGCAATAACTAATTTTATTTCTTTCAGCATCGCTCACATTTTATGGGGAAATCGACGATCATTTTTGGCATAAGAAATCCATTTAAAAATGGCTACATCCCTTATACCTATTCAGAGCTACTTATTCAGGGGTTATTGAGATATACACTGATGGTGTACAAAAAAATCACCGACAATAATCACGTATCAAGTAATAGTCGGGATTTTATTTAATTGAAGCAATTTAGTTTGCATTTTTATTTAAAAACTGAGCTAGAGTCCATCAGAAAAAATATATAAAGCCCAAACCACCGTTGGAAATAGAAATAGTTGAAAGGCTCACAACTCCCGGAATGCGGATTATCTTTGCCCTGATTTCTGGCGGTTTTATTCAGGGTGCAAGCTGTCTGACCCTTTCCCGATATTCTCCCGGGGTACAACCAAACTCGCGGACAAACGCCTTGTGAAAAGATGATTCACTGGCATAGCCTACTGACTCAGCGATCACCACAACAGGGAGCGTTTCCCGGGAAAACATCTGGGCCGCTATTTGTAGACGCAACTTTGTTAATACAGCCAGCGGCGTGGTTCCGGAAACATCACGGAAAAGCTGGGCAAAACTTGCCCGGGACATGTGAGCGATGCTGGCCAGCGATTCGACGGTCCAGGCGTGTCCTGGCATTTCCAGCATTTGCTGTATTACCGCACCAAGACGTGGATGCAGAAGCAAACTGAGAATGTTTTTCTCAGTATTAACCTGTGCAATCCACTCACGCACCGCGAGGGTAAAGAATGTAGCGCAGATCTGGCTACACAGTGCATCCACTCCCGGCATTGCCGATCTGGATTCCTGTTGTAAAAACGGGATCGCCTCCCTCAGCCAGTTATATTCCACGCTGTGGTTAACCGGTGCTAAAAACAGCGTTTCCGGCAAAGACGTTAAAAAATAACGCGCCGAATGTTGCAACCGAAGAGTGCCGCAGACAATACAGGTCGATTCATTATCGACATGACTCAGGCGATGAGCTGAATTTTGTGGTAGCAGGACCACATTTCCCGGGCGTAATGTAAAAATCTCCCCCGTCGGCATTTCCAGCTTCGCCGCTCCTTGCGTTAACGCATGCCAACGAATAACCGATAATTCCCCGGCACCATGTGGAAGCTGCCAGTCACTTCCTAACACGCAATTCTTATCGATCGTTCCTTGTGGAGCGTTAAGCATCAACAAACGGCTAAGGGCATCCATATCAGACTCCTGAGTGGTTTTTGATTACAAACACCAACAATCTTAGTAAATAACTAATCTAATACCATCAAATAGTTAATCATGATTTTTGTTTTGTGATTCTGATTAAGAAAAAGAAAATATCAGACGATAAGACAAAATATCAAGCGTTGTGAAGAAATGTTATTTGCTCTTTTGCGTCTATAGTCATGATGTCAAATGAACGCGTTTCGACAGGAAATCATCATGAATAAATATCAGGCAGTTATTATTGGTTTTGGCAAGGCTGGAAAAACATTAGCCGTCACGCTGGCAAAAGCAGGTTGGCGAGTGGCTCTCATCGAACAATCAAATGCAATGTATGGCGGGACCTGTATTAATATCGGCTGCATCCCAACCAAAACATTGGTTCATGACGCACAGCAGCACACAGATTTTGTCCGTGCCATACAGCGTAAAAATGAAGTGGTTAATTTTTTACGTAATAAGAATTTTCATAATCTTGCGGATATGCCCAATATCGACGTGATCGACGGCCAGGCGGAGTTTATCAATAATCATAGCCTGCGTGTTCATCGGCCTGAGGGAAATCTGGAAATTCATGGCGAGAAAATTTTTATTAATACCGGTGCACAAACCGTGGTTCCGCCAATTCCTGGAATTACCACCACGCCTGGTGTATATGACAGCACCGGATTACTTAATCTAAAAGAATTGCCTGGGCATTTAGGTATTTTGGGCGGCGGATATATTGGCGTTGAGTTCGCCTCTATGTTCGCTAATTTTGGCAGCAAGGTAACCATTTTAGAAGCAGCTTCGCTGTTTTTGCCTCGGGAAGATCGGGATATTGCTGATAATATCGCGACGATTTTACGCGATCAGGGCGTCGATATTATCCTCAATGCCCATGTGGAGCGAATCAGTCACCATGAAAATCAAGTGCAAGTGCATAGCGAGCACGCCCAACTGGCGGTGGATGCACTGTTAATAGCTTCCGGTCGTCAACCGGCTACCGCTTCGTTACATCCAGAAAATGCCAGTATCGCAGTAAACGAGCGCGGGGCAATTGTCGTTGACAAGCGATTACATACCACCGCAGACAATATTTGGGCGATGGGAGATGTTACCGGCGGGCTGCAATTTACTTACATATCACTGGATGATTACCGCATTGTACGTGATGAGTTACTGGGTGAAGGCAAACGTAGTACTGATGATCGGAAAAATGTGCCTTATTCCGTATTTATGACACCGCCCCTGTCCAGGGTTGGTATGACAGAAGAACAAGCCAGAGAGAGTGGTGCTGATATTCAGGTGGTGACATTGCCTGTAGCTGCAATTCCGCGCGCCAGAGTGATGAACGATACCCGTGGGGTATTAAAAGCGATTGTTGATAATAAAACCCAACGTATATTAGGGGCATCACTGCTGTGTGTTGACTCCCACGAGATGATTAATATAGTGAAAATGGTGATGGATGCCGGGCTGCCTTATAGCATATTACGCGATCAGATATTTACTCATCCGTCGATGAGCGAATCACTCAATGATCTATTTTCATTAGTCAAATAAACTCAAAATCAGACGCCAGAACAAATATTCTGGCGTCTCAGAGAAAAGAATCCTATTAATTCTCTGTTACTCTATAACTTCTTAATCACTTCATTGATGGTATTTTATATGTTTAAAAAATCTGTTTTATTTGCAACACTATTATCTGGCGTTATGGCATTTTCCACCAATGCAGATGATAAAATAATTCTGAAACATATCAGCGTCTCGTCAGTATCAGCATCACCGACAGTTCTGGAGGATACCATTGCTGATATAGCCAGAAAATATAATGCTTCATCCTGGAAAGTCACATCGATGCGAATTGATAATAATTCAACCGCAACAGCAGTATTGTATAAATAAGGATGTTCACAATGGAAAAATACCTGCACCTGTTAAGTCGGGGTGATAAAATTGGCCTGACATTGATTCGTCTGAGTATTGCGATTGTTTTTATGTGGATTGGGTTATTAAAGTTTGTCCCTTACGAGGCAGACAGCATTACACCATTCGTCGCAAACAGTCCACTAATGTCGTTCTTTTATGAACACCCGGAAGACTATAAACAGTATCTGACTCACGAAGGCGAATACAAACCAGAAGCAAGGGCATGGCAATCGGCCAATAATACCTATGGTTTTTCCAACGGTCTTGGCGTCGTGGAGGTGATTATTGCTCTGCTGGTTTTGGCTAATCCTGTCAATCGCTGGTTAGGTTTATTGGGAGGGCTGATGGCATTTACCACACCGTTGGTAACACTCTCATTTTTAATCACAACCCCGGAGGCATGGGTACCCGCATTGGGTGACGCTCATCATGGTTTCCCTTATTTATCCGGTGCTGGTCGCCTGGTATTGAAAGATACTCTGATGCTGGCAGGTGCTGTCATGATAATGGCAGATTCGGCGCGGGAAATTCTTAAACAACGCAGTAATGAATCCAGTTCAACGTTAAAAACTGAATATTGATAATCCGAACACTGTCTGTTGTTCACTTTTTCAGGCGTCAGGCCCCCTTTCTGATGATGAAGCCTGACGCCATATTACCGGAGATATGACAGAGTGAAGATCAATATCACTCCCCTGTTAAAAGATTCTTATCGTCTCAGGTAAAATACATGATTAATATCAATCATGTATTTTTACAGCAAGACAACCACGAACAAATTCAGGATTAAAATGTTTTACCGAATCCCCAACATAACCCAAATCAAGCGAACTAATTTGTGCCATTTCTTTATCTGTCAGTGAGAAATCGATTTTTGATGGGCATCTGCAATACTCTGAAGCAGACTATACGGAAAATTCCACTGTCAGTCCCTCCATTAGGCATGAACAATGAGTCTACGTTAAAACGTAACCTCAAAGTAGTATGTGGATTTTGATATCACTTATGCAAAAAATTCATTAATAATGTAGGACTGAAACCTCTCTATTTTCGGGGACAACGAAGCAGACGCTACCAGTGCTTTTGCCTTCGCCCTTGCTATTTTTGATACACTTAGGGCCCAGGGTATAACGAAAATGTGCGATATGACAAAGAATTAACGGAGAATGAGATGATCAGGCAGAAGATTCTACAGCAGCTCCTGGAGTGGATTGAGTGCAATCTTGAGCACCCTATTTCAATCGAAGATATCGCACAGAAATCTGGCTACAGCAGACGCAACATCCAGCTTCTGTTCCGAAATTTCATGCATGTGCCTTTGGGAGAATACATTCGCAAACGAAGGCTTTGTCGTGCCGCCATTCTTGTCCGGCTCACCGCGAAATCTATGCTTGATATTGCACTCTCTTTGCATTTTGATTCACAGCAGTCATTCAGCCGCGAATTTAAAAAGTTATTCGGCTGCTCTCCCCGTGAATACCGCCACCGTGATTATTGGGATCTCGCAAATATCTTCCCTTCTTTTTTAATACGTCAACAGCAAAAGACGGAGTGTAGATTAATCAACTTTCCTGAGACACCTATTTTTGGCAACTCATTTAAATATGACATTGAAGTGTCGAATAAATCACCGGATGAAGAAGTCAAACTACGACGTCATCATTTAGCCAGATGTATGAAGAATTTTAAGACGGATATCTATTTCGTTTCCACGTTTGAACCGTCAACAAAATCGGTCGATTTGCTCACGGTTGAAACTTTTGCTGGTACGGTATGTGAATATGCTGACATGCCAAAAGAGTGGACAACGACCCGAGGACTTTATGCCTCTTTCCGTTATGAAGGAAACTGGGAAAATTATCCTGACTGGGTGCGTAACATCTATCTGATAGAGTTACCTGCCAGGGGGTTAGCCAGAGTGAACGGCAGCGATATTGAGCGCTTTTATTACAATGAAGATTTCGTAGAAAAGGATGGCAATGATGTTGTTTGCGAAATTTTTATTCCCGTTCGTCCGGTTTAGTTGGTCACTATCTCTTATTGAGTTTTATCCTTGCCTGATACTATTTAATCAGTATCAGGCAAGGTATTCAGTGAATAATGGCGTTGAATATTTCAACACCATTATTCTTTATTAGATCGTAACTTTCATACTATTCAAATTATGGCATCTCCTCCTCGCCATTTTCAGTCTCTGCAGCAACGGCGTTAATTGTCACCTTCACAGGCGTCATTTCGTACCCGCCATACGTCAGTGCGTTGAATGTGAACGTATAGACACCTGGCTTGCTGGTACTAAATGTACGCGTGATTTTCCCACCTGAGAAATGGTCAGCCTTCGACGGCAGGAATTGATAATCCTTCTCCGTCACTCCTTCCGGAGCCTCAATGTCGACCCACATACTTCCTCCTACGGGATTGACTCCCGCCATCAGGGTAACCGTCATTGTTGCAGTAGTCTTCCCGTCCGCCACCAGAGAATCTACACGTTCTGGAGATGCGGCGAGCACCGCGTTTTTATCATCCGCGACGAATTTAGATTCAGCAGTTTTCGTCGATACCTGACCGTTGGCCTGTTCCACTTTCGCCGTGAGTGTATATGTCGCTGCGATAGTGGTAGAGCCGGTGAAAACAGCCTGTCCTTGCTCATTAGTTTTCGCCGTCCCTTTAGGATCCAGAACTAAATTTTCCGAGCTGGCAGTCAGCGTCACGTCGCTATCCTTCAACAGGTTGTTATTGGCATCAGTCACCGTAACTTTATACGTCTGTTTGGTTTTGCCATCCGCCACTGCACGGTTGCCAATCACCTCAATACTGGAGATGGTCGCCGTAGTCTTATCGGCCACAAACGTTACAGACTGCGCATTCGAAGGCTGGTCATTTCCTGCCGACGCCGTGATCTCATACGTTCCGGCAGTCACGGAGACCACTTTCAGTTCCGCTTTACCCTCCTTGTCGGCGTTCACCATGATATTACCGTCTGCAAGCGGTTTGACGCCCCGAGGCAGATTAAAGACGACCACAGCGCCAGGCAGAAGGTTGCCGTATTGATCCTTAACCGTTGCCGTCAGCGTAAAGGCATCATTGTCGTTTGCCACTTTTGGCGTGCTGCCATCAACCTCCAGGGTCGCCTGACCGGTACTGAAATCCGCCTTGAATTTCACCGTAACCGTCTTCTGAGCATTATTCACTGAGGCCGTGATGCTGTGTTCCCCCGCAACCGTTGACATAAGCTCAATGTCCACTTTCCCTGCCGCATTGGTTGTTACTGTATTCCCCGTCTTGCTGGTCACACCCTGCGGTAAAGTCAGCGTAACTTCTTGCCCCTGCAACGGGTTACCATAGCTGTCCACGACGGTCAGGGTTATCTGGTTAGCAGACTGTCCATTAGCCAGTTGGTTATTAACCTTCACTGTCATATCACGAATCTCAGCCTTAGATGCGTCACCTGCAACGTTCAGCACCAGTGGCTGAGCAACGGCATTTTGGCCGTTCACTCGCGGCATCACAGACAACTGACCCGCGGCAGATCCCAGCGTTAAGGTCGCCACGTAGACCCCATTACCTTTCTCTGTCCAGTTTCCTGCTGAAGGACGCTCACTCCCCGTGCTGGCGGCACCGCTAAACACTGGTGCATCTGGCTTCAGCCCGGTGACCGGGTTCCCGTACGCATCCTTCACGGTGAAGGTGAGTTCCGTCGTCATTTTGACGGTCGGAGCCTTATTGTCCGCAACAAGCGTAGAGTTCGCTGATGACATCTCTCCGGCGATGACCGTCAACTGCGCGGCTTCGGTGGCTGCTGGCTGGCCGTTGAAGAGCGGCATGACACGAAGCTCGCCCGTCTTTCCGCCTGTAGTTAACGTAGCAACATAGGAACAGTCACCTTTTTCGGTCCAACTGGAAACGGTCGCCCCTTCAGAGGCGGTCCCCGTCAAACTTGCCGACAACGAAAGACCACTGATAGTGTTGCCATGTGCATCTTTTGCAATAAGCGTCACGGTTGTGCTTTCGCCGGCTTTTACGTGATCTTCTGCGACAGAGACTTTCGACTGGTTTGAAGATAACGCATCAGCCACCACGGTTACTTTTGCCGCATTTGCTGCCGCATCCTGTCCATTTAGCTTCGGCATAACTTCTAATTCACCCGCCGTAGAGCCGAGAGTAATCTGCGCAGTCCACGTCCCATCACCATTATTTGTCCAGCCAGATGCCGTAGAACCTACAGCAGCGGCACCCGCTAATGACGGCGCTTCCGGCGTGAGGCTGGTCACAGGGTTGTCATAGGCATCTTTTGCCGTCCAGATTGCCGTAACTGTACCGCCAACCACCGGTTTATCAGGATTCAGGGTGATGGACGAATGTGCTGCATCAAGCGGACCGGCAACAAACTTCAGCGTTTGTTGTAATGTGCCCAGCTGATACTGCTCGCTGAAAGCACGCACAACAACGTTTCCGGCACGGGTCGAAGAAACCGTGGCGCTGTAAACGCCTGGTTTTATTTCCGAAATGGCACCAACGGTTACACCATTAGTGTCTTGCGGAACAAATCGCAAGCGGCTGGCTTCTCCCGTCACCGGATTACCCTCGGAGTCCACCGCAGTCAACGTCAACGTATAGGCTTGCTGACCATCAGCAACCACATCACCTGACGGCTCGTTAGCGCTCAGGGTGGAGTTTGCCACATCCATCATCGTGGCCCGCAGTTCTGCAGTGACGGTTTTGCTCATGCCATCAACGCTAACAGTAATCGTTGCCTCACCTGACTGCGTTCCGGTAGTAAAGACAGACTGATACACCCCTGCTTCAGTTTCGGTGAACTCACCCAGTGTTGGCTTTGCCTGTGATTTAGTGGCCTTCAGGGAACGAGTCACAATATTTCCAGCCGGTTTGAAGGCTAGTTCAGTCTTGATCTGATCTTTCATGCCCGTGACTGGCTGCCCCTCGGCGTCGCGCAGAGACAGCACCAGCGGTCTTTGCTCATTACCGTTAGCAAGCATTTGAATACGGCTCTGACCGTCAAGCGTTAACGCCGTGCGATCGGCGCTCATACCTGCTCCGGTAATGACCACCTCTGTCTGCACGCGTTTTGAGGCATTGCCTTTGTTATCGTAGGCAACCGCAGAAATCGCATAATAATTGTCTTTGCCTGGACGATAAGCCGGGAGCGTTACTTGCCACTGACTACCCTGACCGGTAATTTTGCCACCCTCAGCCAGTAATGACGGCGCTTCCCACTGCACATTTTTCAGTCCGTGAGTTGCTTTGCTGACCACAAGCCCCAGGGAAAGTGTCTGACCACCCTTACCTTCAATACGTTCAGGCAGAGCAATACGGATCACTTCAGATTTGCGGTACTCAAGAACGATGTTGTTATTACGCTCAACCAGGTCATAGCGGCTGCCTGCCAGTACCCGACGCTCGCGAATGCTGTCTGTATCGAGTTGTTTCGCCAGAGGTTCGCCAATCCGATAATTAACTTCCAGGCCAAAGCGAGTGTCATTCTCACCACTCTTGCCCTGCTTATGCCCGGCGCTCAGTGTCAGAAGAGGCACTGGCGTATAGGTCACCTCGGCAGAAATAGCATGCGGGTCTTTCTGGCGCTTATCTTTACCAAACAGCCCGACTTCATCGCCATAATACTGTTCATACATCAGGCTTGCGCCAAGCTGCGGCCAGGCGGGTAAATAGCCCTCAGCACGAATATCCCAGCCATTCGCCGGGCGTTCCTGATAATCCTCAATATCCGGCGATTTTTTCCAGCCAGAAGCCCGAATATAACCATTGGCGCTCAGTTTCAGATAATCGCGCCAGTATTCCGCACCAACACCAATGCGGGTATGACTACGGGATAAATCATGGTCGATAAAGGTGTTCACCCCCGCCATCCAGTCATTTCCTGAAAAATGACGCCAGCCAAAACCAATATTTGACTGAGTACGATCGTCGGTACGATGTATTGCTCCCTGAGTGAACAACATATTTGTTGGCGTATCATAAATCGGATAAAGCATTTCCAGCGAAGAATCCTTCAGCGAGAAATCTTTATCGACATTCAGTTTGACGCGCGCAGTACCATATTTCCCGAGCCACTCCTGTATTTCCTGGTTAGCTTTAGCTGTGGCCATTCCGGTAATAAAGTTACGTGTCGCATCGCTATCTGGCTGACTGCTTAAAAATGTCCCGGCATTTGCGGCAAACGACGCGACATTTTTCTCCACGTTATTATCAGCAGTTACCGTAGTATTTCCCATGCTCAACCGTGGCTGAACCGCATGCTGCGCACGTGCCGCCATTACTGGGGTAAAGGTGACAGCGAGTGGAAAAAGAACCTGAACAGAGATATTTGCCCACGCCACGCAGCGGGCCAGAACTGAATAACGAAATCGTGGTTGTTTATGACCTGTTTTATAATGTGACATTGAGATAATTTCCTGATGAACGAATTAACGAACATAGGCAGACACAAATAATGGCGTCTGCTTGTCAGAAAAACCGGGGATTTCCCGATTTCCTTTTCCGCAGAAAAGGAAATACCTTTATGTAAGAAAGTGCACCGCCACCTAATATATCCAGTGCCTATAGCCACTCATCAGGTGGTTGGGCGCGGGATTATATTTTTATTTATGGGGGAAAATTTAGCTTTTTGTGCAAGTCATTAAATAGATACCTAAGTTATATTTCTTACTCTGCGGACAGTGAATAATTCACTATTCAGAGTGAATAACAATGACCTGCCTTTAATTAAAACTATTGGAAATACGTCGAAATAGGTATATATGCCAGGATAAACCAATATATTTTTTATGGATATTCATTTTCCTTCATCGGACTGTAAATTGCGGAGATATCGAACTTGCACTACCCATCGCAACACTCAAACAGATTTATGAATTTCGTTCATAACCCCTGACAAATTCTGCCGTCTAATCGAGCTTTTCCCTTTACGTTATGCTTCTCATGAACGATAACACAACTTGTTCATGAATTAACCATTCCGGATAAACTATGGGATCAAATTCAGGCATCGAAAGGAACTGGCTGGTTTCCGTTAATGGATTAAATATCTATTATTCTCCCGAGAGTAAAACTATCAAATCAATGAGTAACCGATACAGCCTCACAAATTCTTTCAGATAATTAACCCGTCACTGCGGCACGTTCTCTCATAAGGCGTGCCTGCAGTGTAATCCAGTATGTATCCGGCATAGTTGACGGTTTAATAGAACTCAATTCCTCTCCCAGGTCACCAACAACGATATCTTGTATAACACCCCAGGAGATACGACATTATGATGAGATGCGATATGCTCCTCAGCACCAATCAACGCCCGGACCGGGCCAGTCTTGAGATCAGACTCATTCCCGGAACTGACTTCAGGCGACATATATCAATGACGTTGGTGCAATAAAAGATAGTTGATGTAATACATCTATTCAAATTTGTGATACATGTCAAAAAATTGGTTGACCAAACTCGTTATTTATATAAGGGCACTTACGAAGTGCACTCTTTTTTAAAGCGAGGAAGTACCAATGAAAGAGAATAAAGTACAGCAAATCAGTCATAAACTGATTAATATCGTTGTTTTTGTCGCAATTGTAGAATACGCCTATTTATTTCTCCATTTCTATTAATAACGGAAATAAACTGTTCACTTCAGTGATATTTAAAATATGCATCCTCTCCCTTTTTTGTAAGTAATTATTATATCCGTGGGAGAGGAATACACGCTGTCAGGTAATCAATCATACTGCGATAAATTATCGGCCAGTAAAGTGGAGATAACCTCCATTCTCGAAAAATCCATACTCTCAGCAAAACCATCATCAATCACTCATCCAGGCGTTTATGGGAGCGTCACCAATGGCTGCTAACAATGCCAGAGTTCCCCGTTGCGAAAATTCCACATCCACAAAGAGTCACAGGGATTGAGTGTTGAAATGATCCGGATGAGCATGTATCTTTATGGTTATGTTATAACATAACAGGTAAAAATGATGAAGCCCAATATCCATCCTGAGTATCGTACTGTGGTGTTCCACGACACCAGTGTTGATGAGTACTTTAAAATCGGCTCGACTATCAAAACAGACCGTGAGATTGAGCTGGATGGCGTAACGTATCCATACGTGACAATTGATGTCTCTTCTAAATCGCACCCGTTCTATACAGGGAAGCTGAGAACAGTGGCATCAGAAGGAAATGTTGCACGATTCACCCAACGTTTTGGTCGTTTTGTTAGCACGAAAAAGGGGGCGTGATGAAAGTTCTTAACTCTCTGCGTACCGCAAAAGAACGCCATCCAGACTGTCAGATTGTGAAGCGAAAAGGACGGCTATATGTGATTTGTAAATCTAATCCACGTTTTAAGGCCGTTCAGGGTCGTAAGAAAAAACGTTGATTCAAAATTCGACGGATTAACGATATTTGTCTGATTAATAATCAGATCGGATTAATGTTGGTGTGTTTATAACACCAACATTAATTTTCCTGGGGATATATTCTTCCTGTTCATTTGAGGCCAACTGCCTGACGTTTCTCTCCGAATATTCCATTATCTTAATGTTGACTTGTTGACCAGCTTCGCCCCTGTATGCTGGCATCAACCCTCTTTTAGACTGAACACGCCACTCAGTCTCCTCCCTTTGCGGCGCAGCCTGCATTTTCACTCAAACTGTTAAGATGATAAATGTGGTAAATCTGTTGGTACTAACATAAAAACGTTTACGCCACAGGAACAGTCTGATCCACCGGTAACCCCGTCGCCGACGTTCGAGTGCCAGTTAGAGTAACGCGCACAGATAACTGAATGCAGTGCCCTGACAAAAAGGCCATCGTTCCTGTGACAGCTGGCAGCCTTCGTTTAACTTCACTTAATCTGGCTCTTGGGGGCTTACCGAACAGATGACGTACATACGCCCGTTCAATTTTCCATTACTTATTGGAATGAACACCTGTAACCATTTTGTGCGGCATGTTAATCCATTAAAATATCTTACTGATTGGCAAATCATCTTCAATGACAGCTCATCATAGTTTTATATTCTATCCCTTACCCTTAAAACTTGTTTTTTTACTAGTCCATCACACAGCGCATTAAGACTATTCCTAACACTTCAGGGCAAAGTTCCTGACCAATATAAAATGCAAGTAAGAATTGAACGTTATATTGCCAATAACCTTATGAAACCAAATGTCTTTTTCTTCTTATCAAAAAAGCAATATTTTCAGTTTTTCTAAATATTGACTTAACCATTGAATTCCTTTTCCGTTCACATATTGACACTCATCGGGAAAAAAACATAAATTCAAGCCCAATCGAAAATAATTAAACTTAATCTCGTTTAACCTTTATTGATATGTACTACGTATCTTATTTACTTCCGGTTTACTAAGGAAACTGAATGCACCTGTAAAAATTACAGGTTTGGAAAATAGTGACATGGCAAAGTGATTACAGTAGGGACTATGAGGTTAAAAACCATATGGAATGTCAAAACCGTTCTGATAAATACATCTGGTCTCCCCATGACGCTTACTTCTATAAAGGACTATCTGAACTGATTGTGGATATCGACAGATTAATTTATCTATCGTTGGAGAAAATTAGAAAAGATTTCGTGTTTATCAATCTCAGTACGGATTCTTTATCTGAATTTATAAACCGTGATAATGAATGGTTATCCGCGGTAAAGGGGAAACAGGTCGTATTGATTGCGGCCAGAAAGTCAGAGGCCTTAGCAAATTATTGGTATTACAATAGCAATATTAGGGGCATGGTATACGCTGGACTGAGTCGTGATATTAGAAAAGAACTGGTCTATGTGATTAATGGCAGGTTCCTGAGAAAAGATATTAAGAAAGATAAAATCACGGACCGGGAAATGGAAATTATCCGCATGACGGCCCAGGGAATGCAACCTAAATCGATTGCCAGAATTGAAAATTGTAGTGTGAAGACAGTGTATACCCATCGGCGTAATGCTGAGGCCAAGCTGTACTCAAAAATATATAAGTTGGTTCAGTAAACTCCAGGCAAGTTAGTTTTAAAAAATGACTCACTGGGACATCACGTCCTCAATTCAACTCGGGAAGAAATGCAATGAAAAAAAAGGTTCTGGCAATAGCTCTGGTAACGGTGTTTACCGGCATGGGTGTGGCGCAGGCTGCTGACGTAACAGCTCAGGCTGTAGCGACCTGGTCGGCAACAGCCAAAAAAGACACCACCAGTAAGCTGGTTGTGACGCCACTCGGTAGCCTGGCGTTCCAGTATGCCGAAGGCATTAAAGGTTTTAACTCACAGAAAGGTCTATTTGACGTGGCTATCGAGGGTGACTCAACGGCTACCGCCTTTAAACTGACCTCACGTCTTATCACCAACACATTAACCCAGTTGGATACCTCAGGTTCCACACTGAATGTGGGCGTGGATTATAACGGCGCGGCAGTCGAAAAAACTGGCGATACCGTGATGATCGATACCGCCAACGGCGTACTGGGCGGCAACCTTAGCCCGCTGGCTAACGGTTACAATGCCAGCAATCGTACCACCGCACAGGATGGTTTCACCTTCTCCATCATCAGCGGTACCACCAATGGTACCACCGCAGTAACAGATTACAGCACTCTACCGGAAGGCATCTGGAGCGGCGACGTTAGCGTACAGTTCGACGCGACCTGGACCAGTTAATCTCTCTGATGTACCAGCAGGGGTAGCCCCCCTGCTTTATTCCTGGACGGAATTGTTATGAAAAAGCACCTTCTGCCTCTCGCTCTGCTGTTTTCCGGAATATCTCCGGCCCAGGCGCTGGATGTCGGCGATATATCATCGTTTATGAACAGTGACAGCAGCACGCTGAGCAAAACGATCAAAAACAGTACCGACAGTGGTCGCCTTATCAATATCCGTCTCGAACGGCTCTCTTCACCGCTTGACGACGGGCAGGTTATCTCAATGGACAAGCCGGATGAGTTGCTACTCACTCCCGCCAGCTTGCTGCTACCCGCCCAAGCCAGCGAAGTGATCCGCTTCTTCTATAAGGGACCCGCAGATGAAAAAGAGCGCTACTACCGCATTGTCTGGTTTGATCAGGCCCTCAGTGATGCGCAGCGCGATAATGCCAACCGCAGCGCTGTGGCCACTGCTTCCGCCCGCATCGGCACCATTCTGGTCGTCGCCCCTCGTCAGGCGAACTACCACTTTCAGTACGCCAACGGCTCCCTGACAAATACAGGAAATGCGACGCTGCGGATCCTCGCCTACGGACCTTGCCTGAAAGCCGCCAACGGTAAGGAGTGTAAAGAGAATTACTACCTGATGCCGGGCAAGTCGCGTCGTTTTACCCGCGTGGACACTGCGGATAACAAAGGACGGGTTGCACTTTGGCAGGGTGATAAGTTCATTCCCGTGAAATAGATAGCTGTGCAGATGGATAACGACAATGCCTTTACGACGGTTCTCCCCAGGACTGAAAGCCCAGTTTGCCTTCGGCATGGTCTTTTTGTTCGTTCAGCCCGATGCCAGCGCTGCTGACATAAGTGCGCAGCAAATAGGTGGGGTGATTATTCCGCAGGCCTTCAGTCAGGCGCTTCAGGACGGCATGAGCGTCCCGCTCTATATTCATCTCGCCGGTAGCCAGGGTCGCCAGGACGATCAGCGAATCGGCAGCGCTTTTATCTGGCTGGACGATGGACAGCTACGCATCCGGAAAATACAGCTGGAAGAGAGTGAAGATAACGCCAGTGTCAGCGAACAAACTCGACAGCAGCTGATGGCTCTGGCCAACGCCCCGTTCAATGAGGCCCTTACCATCCCCCTGACTGACAACGCGCAGCTGGATCTCAGCTTGCGCCAACTGCTGCTGCAGCTGGTGGTCAAGCGCGAAGCGCTGGGCACCGTACTACGCTCACGTAGCGAAGACATCGGGCAGTCCAGTGTTAACACCCTCAGCAGTAATCTGAGCTATAACTTGGGCGTCTATAACAACCAGTTGCGTAACGGCGGGAGCAACACATCCAGCTATCTGTCGCTGAATAACGTTACTGCACTGCGCGAACATCATGTGGTGCTCGACGGCTCGCTGTACGGGATCGGTAGCGGTCAACAGGACAGTGAATTATATAAAGCGATGTATGAACGCGATTTTGCCGGTCACCGATTTGCCGGTGGAATGCTCGACACCTGGAACTTGCAGTCCTTAGGGCCGATGACCGCCATTTCAGCAGGGAAGATTTACGGCCTTTCCTGGGGAAACCAGGCCAGCTCCACCATCTTCGACAGCAGCCAGTCAGCCACGCCAGTGATCGCCTTTTTACCGGCGGCGGGCGAAGTACATCTCACCCGTGATGGGCGGCTACTAAGCGTTCAGAACTTCACTATGGGCAATCATGAAGTGGATACCCGGGGTCTACCGTACGGGATTTACGATGTGGAAGTTGAGGTGATCGTTAACGGTCGCGTGATCAGCAAACGCACCCAGCGGGTCAATAAGCTGTTTAGCCGGGGGCGCGGCGTCGGTGCACCACTGGCGTGGCAGGTATGGGGCGGTAGCTTTCATATGGATCGCTGGTCGGAAAACGGGAAAAAGACGCGACCAGCTAAAGAGAGTTGGCTAGCAGGTGCCTCGACCTCCGGCTCATTGAGTACGCTTAGCTGGGCGGCAACGGGATATGGATACGATAATCAGGCGGTGGGTGAAACCCGTCTGACGCTGCCGCTTGGGGGGCGATCAACGTTAACCTGCAAAATATGCTGGCCAGTGACAGCTCATGGAGCAGCATCGGCAGCATCAGCGCCACTCTACCGGGAGGCTTTAGTTCGCTGTGGGTTAATCAGGAAAAAACCCGCATTGGCAATCAATTGCGACGTAGCGATGCCGACAACCGTGCAATCGGCGGCACACTCAACCTGAACTCACTGTGGTCGAAGCTGGGCACATTCAGCATCAGCTACAATGATGACCGCCGTTACAACAGCCATTATTACACGGCAGATTACTATCAAAATGTCTACAGCGGTACCTTTGGTTCGCTTGGCCTGCGGGCCGGTATTCAGCGCTATAACAACGGCGACAGCAACGCCAATACAGGAAAATATATCGCTCTCGATCTCTCGCTACCACTGGGCAACTGGTTTAGCGCAGGGATGACTCATCAAAACGGCTACACCATGGCAAACCTGTCAGCACGCAAACAGTTTGATGAAGGAACCATTCGCACTGTTGGTGCCAATCTGTCACGTGCCATCTCCGGCGATACCGGTGATGACAAAACCCTCAGCGGCGGGGCGTATGCACAATTCGACGCTCGTTACGCCAGCGGAACGCTGAACGTCAATAGCGCGGCGGACGGCTACGTCAATACCAACTTGACCGCCAATGGCAGCGTCGGCTGGCAGGGTAAAAACATTGCTGCCAGCGGGCGGACTGATGGCAACGCTGGGGTGATATTCAACACCGGGCTGGAGGACGACGGTCAGATCAGCGCCAAAATCAACGGGCGGATTTTCCCGCTTAACGGCAAGCGTAACTATCTCCCGCTCTCTCCCTATGGAAGATATGAGGTGGAGTTACAGAACAGCAAAAACTCACTCGACAGTTACGATATCGTCAGCGGCCGCAAAAGTCGTCTGACTCTCTATCCAGGCAATGTCGCTGTCATTGAGCCAGAGGTGAAGCAGATGGTTACCGTCTCCGGTCGTATCCGTGCGGAAGACGGCACACTGCTGGCTAACGCACGGATTAACAACCATATCGGCCGAACCCGAACCGATGAAAACGGCGAGTTTGTCATGGACGTGGATAAGAAATACCCCACTATCGATTTTCGCTACAGTGGCAATAAAACCTGCGAAGTGGCTCTGGAACTCAACCAGGCGCGCGGTGCCGTCTGGGTCGGTGATGTGGTCTGCAGCGGCCTCTCATCGTGGGCGGCGGTGACGCAGACAGGAGAAGAGAATGAGAGTTAACCTACTAATAACGATGATAATTTTCGCGCTAATCTGGCCAGTAACTGCGCTCAGAGCGGCAGTGAGCAAAACAACCTGGGCGGATGCACCGGCACGCGAGTTTGTGTTTGTCGAAAACAACTCAGACGACAACTTTTTCGTCACTCCTGGCGGGGCGCTGGATCCGCGCCTGACCGGTGCCAACCGCTGGACCGGTTTAAAATACACTGGTTCAGGAACCATCTATCAGCAAAGCCTCGGCTACATTGATAACGGTTACAACACCGGCCTTTATACCAACTGGAAGTTTGATATGTGGCTGGAAAATTCACCAGTTTCATCTCCTTTAACTGGCTTGCGCTGCATCAACTGGTACGCTGGGTGTAATATGACCACCAGTCTTATCCTGCCGCAAACCACCGACGCCAGTGGATTTTATGGCGCGACGGTGACCAGCGGCGGCGCGAAGTGGATGCACGGCATGTTGTCAGACGCGTTTTACCAGTATATGCAACAAATGCCCGTCGGCAGCAGCTTTACAATGACCATCAATGCCTGCCAGACCTCTGTGAACTATGACGCCAGCAGCGGCGCACGCTGTAAGGATCAGGCCTCCGGCAACTGGTATGTTCGCAACGTCACCCATACGAAAGCAGCAAATCTACGGTTGATAAATACCCACTCGCTGGCGGAAGTATTTATCAACAGCGACGGAGTACCGACTCTGGGCGAAGGGAACGCCGACTGCCGGACGCAAACCATCGGCAGCCGTTCAGGATTAAGTTGTAAGATGGTTAACTATACCCTGCAAACAAACGGACTCAGCAACACCTCAATCCATATATTCCCGGCGATCGCCAACTCGTCGTTAGCCTCGGCCGTCGGGGCGTACGATATGCAGTTCAGTCTGAATGGCAGTTCATGGAAACCGGTGAGCAATACCGCCTATTACTACACCTTCAACGAGATGAAGAGCGCAGACTCGATCTATGTTTTCTTCTCGAGCAACTTCTTTAAGCAGATGGTGAACCTCGGGATCAGCGATATCAACACCAAAGATCTATTCAACTTTCGCTTTCAGAACACCACATCACCGGAGTCTGGCTGGTATGAATTTTCTACCTCCAACACGCTGATTATCAAACCCCGTGATTTCAGCATCAGTATTATCTCCGATGAATATACTCAGACACCGTCGCGGGAGGGATATGTTGGCAGCGGCGAGTCGGCACTCGATTTCGGCTATATCGTAACCACCAGCGGTAAAACAGCTGCCGACGAAGTGCTGATCAAGGTGACCGGACCCGCGCAGGTGATTGGCGGGCGCTCCTATTGTGTCTTCAGCTCCGATGACGGTAAGGCGAAAGTACCGTTCCCGGCGACACTTTCCTTTATTACCCGCAACGGAGCTACAAAAACCTACGATGCCGGGTGCGATGATAGCTGGCGGGATATGACCGATGCGCTGTGGTTGACCACACCGTGGACTGATATCTCTGGCGAAGTGGGGCAGATGGATAAGACCACAGTCAAATTTTCGATTCCAATGGATAACGCCATTTCGCTGCGTACGGTAGATGATAACGGCTGGTTTGGCGAAGTCAGCGCTTCAGGAGAGATTCATGTTCAGGCGACGTGGCGTAACATTAACTAAGGCCCTGCTGACAGCGGTCTGTATGCTGGCGGCACCTTTGACACAGGCGATTTCGGTCGGCAATCTGACATTTTCGCTGCCGTCCGAGACTGACTTTGTCAGCAAACGTGTAGTGAATAACAACAAAAGCGCACGGATATACCGTATTGCCATCAGTGCTATTGATAGCCCGGGCAGCAGTGAATTGCGCACCCGACCGGTGGATGGTGAACTGCTTTTCGCCCCCCGCCAGCTGGCGTTGCAGGCTGGTGAGAGCGAGTATTTTAAATTTTACTATCATGGTCCACAGGATAACCGCGAGCGCTACTACCGGGTCTCATTTCGCGAAGTCCCCACTCGTAACCAGACAAGACGTAGCCCAACCGGCGGCGAGGTCAGCACGGAGCCGGTGGTGGTGATGGATACCATTCTGGTAGTACGACCACGTCAGGTTCAGTTTAAATGGTCCTTCGACAAGGTGACAGGAACGGTAAGTAACACTGGCAACACATGGTTTAAGCTACTGATTAAGCCAGGATGTGATTCGACCGAAGAGGAAGGCGATGCCTGGTATCTACGTCCGGGAGACGTGGTTCATCAGCCTGAGTTACGTCAGCCGGGGAATCATTATCTGGTCTATAACGACAAATTCATTAAGATTAGCGATTCCTGTCCGGCTAAGCCCCCTTCGGCGGACTAAGACTTATCCATCGGTCGAGGGAAGAATTCCACCTCAGAGCTCCAAAAATCGTTTAAATGATGTGGAAGCGATCGTCAATGTCACCTGTAACGATGGGCTTTCTCATATGCACACCATAGTGTTCAGGAGACACGGAAAGGTATCAGGCAGCCTGCTAATGAGTGGTTTAATCACGAATTAGTACGTAAAATCGGTAACGGCTGGAAATCATTCAATACTCACACTATCGAAAGTTCCCCAGCCAACCGCGGTACGTTCTTACATACGATGTACCGCTGTTCTCTTTACGATTTTTAGCTGTACTGGTGAATTATGAGCAATCTGAATCCATGCATGACGTGTGGTGCCTGTTGTGCATTTTTCCGCGTCTCTTTTTACTGGGCCGAAGCCGACGATGCTGGCGGTACTATTCCCGCCAGGCTCACTGAACAAATATCCCCTTTTCACCGATGCATGAGCGGTACCAATCAGAAAAACCCCCGATGTATTGCCCTTGCAGGAACCCCGGGCAAAAATGCCTGCTGCACGATATATAAAAATCGATCGTCCACATGCAGAGAATTTGCCATGTCTGGTGAGAACGGAGTCGTCAATGAGGCTTGCAATCGTGCAAGGGCTAAATACGGGCTGACACCGTTATAAACATACAATAATTAATTGCACTGCCCCGCCAGCGATAATAGCGGGGCTTCGTTTTTAGGGGCAACAAAACCCGATACTTCTTCTATTTGCCAGCAACAATGCCTCTCTTCTGTAGCGTTCTTCGGATCTACATCATCCTGAAGTAGCGCGATATACTCACTGACTATCTGCATCAGAATATAAAAAGCAATGTTTTTAACCTGTAAAAATGGCGCTGTATTTGCGCCATTTTTATCATTCAATGCATTATCTGTTTGAGCCTAAAGGGATCTCAGGGTCTGGCTCATGAGTAATTCTGTTTCGTAAATCTCTGCGAATAATTTCAATAGACCAGAACCAGACTAAATGTCCAAAAATTTCAGAGACATTCTCATACCACGGAAGATCAAACAGAGGTGGTGTCAGTCCCATGAGAGGGAAAGAAATCATATGAACAAAAAGTTGGGCTAAAGCACCTGCCAGTAAGCCCTGCCAGAGTTTAATTTTTGGAAATACTTCAGCGACCACACAATAACCGACAGCAAACACTATCGAAAAGATAATGTGCGTAACACCAACCCAGTTAAAGACATGCCCGGCAAAGGTATAAACAGCCGCATTGGGATCTGTCAGCCCCAACCAGTCTCGAAGAAAAATATACGGTGGATTGAGGAAATTACGCGAGCAATCAATTTGGCCTGCAGCCCTGATTAATGATTCCGGGCCACACGCTGCATTAAACATATCCACCGGGCTACGTGGCGGCAATGGAACTTCAGCCCCCCACTTCACGAATGCGGAAACAACGCCAGCAATCAGCCCAATGAATGCAGCAAGACCATAACGTCTGCGGTTCGGTGGAGTTTGTTCAAATATATTCATATCTACCCTGCTTGTACCATTATGTTATACACCTCTTCAGGAGTATTCATAAAACAAGGCAAATGTAAAGAACTGTATTGTTTTGTATAACAAGATGGTTTCCTAATCGCCAATGAATATAAGCTCCATCATTTCTCCCTATTTTTATATTAGAAGTGACAGAGATTTGCAGGGTGATGCAGAGCTGAAAATCACAGGTTTCCTTATTGGTTTTTGCATCGTACAACTAAAGCAATAAACCAGCTCCCATCATCATCAACATCCCGGCGAACATGAATTTATTAGCCGGGCTCATAGCTGCATTCGCGTTTTAAGAATAATCCTCCTGCTGTCGCCGACTATGCTTAACATTTAAAAAAGCATCAGCACTCTCGCAACGCACTCTTATTTTCCCCTTTAGAATACCGGAGGCCTGGTATGAGCAACCAAGGCGAATACCCCGAAGATAATCGGGTTGGGAAGCACGAGCCGCACGATTTAAGTTTGACCCGTCGCGATCTGATTAAAGTGAGCGCCGCAACAGCGGCGACCGCCGTGGTTTATCCTCATTCTACGCTGGCGGCAAGCGTTCCGGCAGCTACACCCGCGCCAGAGATAATGCCCCTGACACTGAAGGTGAACGGCAAAACCGAGCAGCTTGAGGTGGATACCCGAACCACGCTACTGGACGCTTTGCGTGAAAATCTGCATTTGATCGGTACCAAGAAAGGTTGCGATCACGGACAGTGCGGAGCCTGTACCGTGCTGGTCAATGGTCGCAGGCTTAATGCCTGCCTGACGCTTGCAGTCATGCATCAGGGGGCCGAGATCACCACCATTGAAGGCCTGGGTTCACCAGATAATCTTCACCCCATGCAGGCGGCCTTTATCAAGCATGATGGCTTCCAGTGCGGCTACTGCACCTCCGGGCAAATTTGCTCATCAGTAGCGGTGCTAAAAGAGATTCAGGACGGCATTCCCAGTCACGTCACGGTCGATTTGGTTTCCGCTCCAGAAACAACTGTCGATGAGATCCGTGAACGTATGAGCGGCAACATCTGTCGCTGTGGTGCATACGCTAACATCCTTGCCGCCATTGAAGATGCTGCGGGGGAGATAAAATCATGAAGGCGTTTACCTATGAACGAGTGAACACCCCGGCCGAGGCGGCACTTAGCGCTCAGCGCGTACCCGGCGCAAAATTTATCGCGGGCGGGACCAATCTGCTGGACCTGATGAAGCTGGAAATTGAAACGCCCACCCACCTTATCGATGTGAACGGGCTCGGGCTCGATAAGATTGAAGTGACCGACGCGGGTGGGCTGCGCATCGGCGCACTGGTACGGAACACCGACCTGGCGGCTCACGAGCGCGTGCGTCGTGATTACGCGGTACTCTCCCGCGCCCTGCTCGCTGGCGCGTCTGGTCAGTTACGTAATCAGGCAACCACCGCAGGTAATCTGCTCCAGCGCACGCGCTGCCCCTATTTTTACGACACCAATCAGCCCTGCAATAAGCGCCTGCCCGGGAGCGGCTGCGCGGCGCTTGAAGGCTTTAGCCGTCAGCACGCGGTGGTAGGCGTAAGCGAAGCCTGCATTGCCACCCATCCGAGCGATATGGCGGTCGCAATGCGGTTGCTGGATGCGGTGGTGGAAACCATCACGCCGGAGGGAAAGACTCGCAGTATCACACTGGCTGATTTTTATCACCCACCGGGGAAAACGCCGCACATTGAAACCGCCCTGCTTCCCGGTGAGCTTATCGTTGCGGTGACGTTACCTCCGCCGCTCGGCGGAAAACATATCTACCGTAAGGTGCGCGATCGCGCCTCCTACGCCTTTGCCCTGGTATCGGTCGCGGCGATTATTCAGCCTGACGGCAGCGGGCGCGTCGCGCTGGGCGGAGTAGCACATAAGCCCTGGCGCATTGAGGCTGCGGATGCTCAGCTATCCCAGGGGGCGCAGGCCGTATATGACGCGCTGTTCGCCAGCGCCCATCCCACCGCTGAAAACACCTTTAAACTCCTGTTGGCGAAGCGAACGCTTGCCTCCGTACTGGCTGAAGCGAGGGCACAAGCATGAAATTTGATAAACCCGCAGGGGAAAACCCGATCGATCAGCTGAAGGTTGTCGGTCGTCCCCATGACCGCATCGACGGACCGCTGAAAACTACCGGCACGGCACGCTACGCCTACGAATGGCATGAAGAAGCCCCCAACGCCGCCTATGGCTATATCGTCGGTTCCGCCATTGCCAAAGGACGCCTCACCGCTCTTGATACGGACGCCGCGCAAAAAGCGCCGGGCGTACTGGCTGTCATTACCGCCAGTAACGCCGGGGCACTCGGCAAAGGCGACAAAAACACCGCCAGACTGTTAGGCGGCCCCACTATTGAGCACTATCATCAGGCCATTGCGCTGGTAGTGGCCGAGACCTTCGAACAGGCGCGAGCGGCGGCCTCGCTGGTGCAGGCGCACTATCGCCGCAATAAAGGAGCTTACTCCCTGGCGGACGAGAAACAGGCCGTCAGTCAGCCGCCGGAAGACACGCCCGACAAAAACGTCGGTGACTTTGACGGGGCTTTCACCTCCGCTGCGGTGAAGATTGATGCTACCTACACGACCCCGGACCAGAGCCATATGGCGATGGAGCCGCATGCCTCGATGGCCGTCTGGGATGGAAATAAGCTTACCCTCTGGACCTCAAATCAGATGATTGACTGGTGCCGCACCGATCTGGCAAAAACGCTGAAAGTGCCCGTGGAGAATGTGCGTATTATCTCCCCGTATATCGGCGGAGGGTTTGGCGGCAAGCTGTTCCTGAGAAGCGATGCACTGCTGGCGGCCCTCGCCGCCCGAGCGGTGAAACGTCCGGTTAAAGTGATGCTCCCCCGCCCCACTATTCCCAATAACACCACGCACCGCCCCGCCACCCTTCAGCACTTGCGTATCGGTGCTGACCAGAGCGGGAAAATCACCGCTATCTCACATGAAAGCTGGTCCGGAAACCTGCCCGGCGGCACGCCGGAAACGGCGGTACAGCAAAGCGAATTACTCTACGCAGGGGCAAACCGTCATACCGGCCTGCGGCTCGCCACGCTTGATTTGCCGGAAGGGAACGCCATGCGTGCGCCCGGCGAAGCCCCCGGTCTGATGGCGCTCGAAATCGCGATCGATGAACTGGCGGAAAAAGCGGGCATCGATCCCGTCGAGTTTCGCATCCTGAATGACACTCAGGTTGACCCCGCCGATCCGACGCGCCGCTTCTCTCGCCGTCAGCTTATTGAGTGCTTGCGCACCGGAGCGGATAAATTTGGCTGGAAGCAGCGCAACGCCACACCCGGACAGGTGCGCGACGGGGAGTGGCTAGTCGGCCACGGCGTCGCGGCGGGCTTTCGCAATAATCTGCTGGAAAAATCGGGTGCTCGGGTTCACCTCGAACCAAACGGCACCGTTACCGTGGAAACGGACATGACCGACATTGGCACCGGCAGCTACACCATTCTGGCCCAGACGGCAGCGGAAATGCTTGGCGTACCGCTGGAGCAGGTTGCGGTTCACCTCGGCGATTCCAGTTTCCCGGTTTCTGCGGGTTCTGGTGGACAATGGGGCGCGAATACCTCCACCTCCGGCGTTTACGCCGCCTGTGTGAAGCTTCGCGAAATGATTGCCTCGGCAGTCGGGTTTGATCCTGAGCAGTCGCAGTTTGCCGACGGCAAGATTACCAACGGTACCCGAAGCGCCATGCTACATGAGGCCACCGCAGGCGGCAGACTGACAGCGGAAGAGAGCATTGAATTCGGAACACTGAGCAAGGAGTACCAGCAGTCGACCTTTGCCGGGCATTTTGTGGAGGTCGGCGTGCATAGCGCGACGGGAGAAGTTCGGGTCCGGCGTATGCTCGCTGTGTGTGCTGCAGGACGCATCCTGAATCCGAAAACTGCACGCAGCCAGGTCATTGGCGCAATGACTATGGGCATGGGCGCGGCACTGATGGAGGAGCTGGCGGTAGATGACCGTTTGGGCTACTTCGTTAATCACGATATGGCGGGGTATGAGGTGCCGGTCCATGCGGATATCCCAAAACAGGAGGTGATTTTCCTGGATGATACCGACCCCATATCCTCCCCGATGAAGGCCAAAGGTGTCGGTGAGCTGGGCCTGTGCGGCGTGAGCGCGGCTATCGCCAACGCGGTGTATAACGCCACCGGTATTCGGGTACGGGATTATCCCATCACTCTGGATAAGCTGCTCGATAAGCTGCCGGATGTGGTTTAAGGAGGAACAATGTCATACCCGCTTTTTGACAAAGACGAACACTGGCATAAGCCAGAGCAGGCGTTTCTCACCGATGACCACCGGACCATTCTGCGCTTCGCCGTAGAGGCGCTAATGTCCGGTAAAGGAGCGGTGCTGGTGACGCTGGTGGAGATACGCGGCGGCGCGGCGCGCCCGCTCGGGGCGCAGATGGTGGTGCGCGAAGATGGTCGTTACTGCGGTTTTGTCTCTGGCGGCTGCGTGGAGGCCGCTGCCGCTTTTGAAGCGCTGGAGATGATGGGCTCAGGCCGCGATCGCGAAATTCGCTATGGCGAAGGTTCGCCGTGGTTTGACATCGTTCTGCCCTGCGGCGGTGGGATCACGCTGACGCTCCATAAACTACGCTCGGCACAGCCTCTGCTCGCCGTGCTGAACCGTCTGGAACAGAGAAAACCGGCGGGGCTGCGCTACGATCCGCAAGCACAATCGTTGGTGTGCCTGCCCACGAAAACCCGAACGGGCTGGAATCTCAATGGCTTTGAGGTGGGGTTCAGGCCATGCGTCAGGCTGATGATTTACGGACGTTCTCTTGAGGCGCAGGCAACCGCGAGTCTTGCAGCAGCCACAGGCTATGACAGCCATATCTTCGATCTTTTTCCGGCCTCAGCCAGCGCTCAGATCGATACCGATACGGCGGTCATTTTGCTGTGCCATGATCTCAACCGGGAGCTGCCAGTGTTGCAGGCCGCGCGAGAAGCAAAACCCTTTTATCTCGGCGCATTGGGCAGCTATCGAACCCACACGTTACGTCTGCAAAAGCTCCACGAGCTGGGATGGTCCAGGGAGGAAACAACGCAAATCCGGGCACCCGTCGGGATATTCCCCAAAGCCCGGGATGCGCATACTCTGGCACTCTCCGTGCTGGCAGAAGTCGCCTCTGTACGTCTCCATCAGGAGGAGGATTCATGCCTGCCCCCGTCGTCCTGATCCTTGCGGCCGGGCGTGGAGAGCGCTTTCTCGCCTCCGGGGGAAATACCCATAAGTGTATCGGCTGGCGTCAGTCCCCGGAGGTTGCGCCTTATCGCTGGCCATTTGAAGAAAACGGGAGAACTTTCGACCTTGCGATTGAACCGCAGATTACGACTAATGATCTGCGTCTGATGTTGAGGCTGGCTCTTGCCGGCGGAGGAATAACAATTGCCACTCAGGAAACTTTCAGGCCATATATTGAAAGCGGTAAGCTTGTATCGCTGCTTGATGACTTTCTTCCACAATTTCCGGGCTTCTATCTGTATTTCCCACAGCGTCGCAATATTGCACCAAAGCTCCGCGCCCTGATTGACTACGTCAAAGAATGGCGGCAGCAATTGGCTTAAATGTCTGCACCTGCACTGCCTGATGTCAGAACAGTATTTTGATGAATTGCCAAGGTTACAATGGCACAAATACGGCACAGGAGGAAACGTGGTGTATTTAAATATGGGGTAACTCTTTGATTTTAATGGTGCGATAATAGGAACAAAACACAAACAACAATCGCATTGATATTTAATGACATTTTTACATTGCATTTTTATATATACCCCCAAATGTACCCCCAATAAATTTTCCCTTACCCCAAACTGTGCAAAAACCGACTCTCTAGCACTCTTTTTCTTCGAGTCTCAGCCTCACCAGCAGTCAATGATGAAAGGCTAGTGGATGCCCAAGGATAACCACCAGCGTGAAGTATTTTTTTTAATTTTGCGGGTGTAAAAATTTGACGAGGCAGGCGGTCCAGAACAGCTAGGGGTACAGAGATTTGACCCGCCCTCCCCTTTGTTACTAATAATAATTATCATCTTGTATGCTCCCGCGCCGTCTTCGCTTTATGGCAAGGCCAGCCTAGGATTTGCAGATTTCCCTCTGCATTTATGCTGCCCTCCGCAATTCCCACCGAACGGATGAAGGCTAACCGGAAACACATTGCTCATTTATTTCCACAGGCATTAGAATTTCTGGATGTGATGAAACCTATTAGTAGTCATCGAGAATATGTATTCCCTAGCAGAAACGATCCTATGCAACCAATGAATAGTCAAACGGCTAATGCTGCTCTTAAATGAATTGGTTACGGTGGAAAGCTAGTTACCATGGGATGCGTTCTATTGCGAGTAAAACTTTAAATGAAGCAGGGTTTAATTCAGATGCAATAGAGACGTCATTATCTCATATTGATAGAAATGAAGTCAGAAGAGCTTATAATAGATCTAATTATTTAATACAAAGAATTGAATTAATGCATTGGCGGGCATTAAAAGTATAAACCCATATTAAAAAAAACCCCATTTACATGGGGCTTTTCTTTAGCCTGAGATATATTCGTCCGCTGCGTTCTTGATTATTTTTGACCTAACATTTTTAATGTACGGTATTTTTTTCAGATCATCCCTCGAACAGTGAACGATATCACCCACTTTAGGATAGGTTTCTTTTATTCGGTCGCATATTGCGTTACTAATTGACAAGCAACTAACCGGATCATCAAGAAGTTGTCCTACAATTGACCTTGTTGGTACAGGTGTCCCACACTTAGGACAAAACTTCGCATCTCCAGGTAACTCAGCGGAACAAGTTTGACACTCATCAGCTGATTCTTTCAATTTTTCTAAAAAACGCTCTAATTCAGAATCTGCTGCGCCAAATTCTTTATAATCAGCGAGAGATAATAGTGTTATTATCTCCCCGAACTTATTAGATACGAATGCTTTTTCAGTGAAAAGTAATGATAAATTAACCATGTAGCGCTGACCCGATTTTCGATTAGACATCTTCACGGACCCTTGCTTGGAAAGAACACCAGAATAACAAAGCAAATCTAGAGACAATCTAAGATTTGGAGAAATAACGGGAGGAAGAACAAAAAAAGCAGATTGGGTTTGAGTCTTTTTCTCTCTGTTATTTTTCAATCTAAGCTCAGGGATAATACACTCCCTAAGAATATCAAGTCCAATGCGAACATGGTGAGAATACTTAGGTAATCGTTTTGAAAGCCCTAAATGATAAGGTAATAATTCTTGATTGACATAATCCTGAGTGCAAGTTAAAAGATCTCTTTCAGTATAACCTTTCTCATATACTTTATTAAATAAATGGAGAAATGCTCTAGGGTTTCCGGATGAAAGATGAATACATTGATCTAGCAAATCACCTTTAGCCAATATTCTCTTTTTTGCTGCTCCTTGTGTGACCCGTTTATCTAATAGATCACGATATAAACGTCGTGTTCGTTCCCGCCCAATATTTCCAGTTTCGTATCCTCCGAGGTTTATCATCATGGCATCTTGACCAACTTCAAAATTTTTACCATACGATGTAATTGACGGATATACAGCCGCCTTAACTGCAATTTTACCGCCATGAAGCAATTTAAATATTTCGAAGAATATTTCTTGCTGTTCTGGTATAAAGGTATGAGCAGCCTCATCAAATAAAAAAACAATTCTATTAAGTTGGTATTCTTGAATTATCTCCTTGATGATGTCATTTACATAACTTATATCATTAACCTTATCTAAAAAATCCTCTCCAATTTCATTCAACAATTTATCTGAAGAAGGATCTCTTGATAACCTTTGAAGCAGATGAATTTTAGATTGTAGAGCATCTTTCATTCCAGTTATAGTTTTAATCCCAAAAATTCTTTGAAATGGATCACTGCTATTATTGTCACGAATGACATCTAAAAATATCAACTTTTCGTACAAAGCTTGTAGTAACTTAGCGCTTACCCATATCTGAAATGCATTTTTATTGTCAGCTTTAACCCCTTCCAGCAAAGTACTGGTTTTGAAATTAACATATACCCCCACAATCTTTTTAACAGGAAAATCACTATCTAATTCAGCTTCTGCCGCTCTTAGAAGCATAGACTTTCCAATTCCTCTGGCACCCTGAATCAGATGAGAGCCCGCTATTTTTAGTTTTGCTACAACATCTTTTTCAAACTCACCAAGAACAGCCAGTTGTTTGACCTGTTTCAACTCAAGATCTTCGGTACGTGCTGCATGTAATAACTCAGTGTCTAACATAGACATTATAAAACTACCTCACTAGATTTAGGAAATGAAGATAGCACTTCTTTTCTTATCTTATGACGAACAATATTGGAATTAATTATCATACCCAAAACAACCTCAGCCAGACCTATGAACCTCTCCCAATCTTCACTTTCAAAAGTGAACTTATTAGGCAAATCAGTTTCAAATGAGGTTATTTTTCCATGAACGATATCACTTAATTGTCCATAAATTTTCTGTGCTCTTCTCATATCAATAACACATACTTTCCCTCCTATCTTCTCATTTTCTGTGAAGTAGTCTATATAGCCTTGATTTGTTATATGCTTCAACATATCACTGAAACTTAAGTCTTCATCATGATTTTTCCAAGAATATACAACATGAGGCATATCCCAAAGATAAATAGATGCGACACCTAGTTCCAAAACTCTCCTTAGAACAATATTAGCTGGTTTATCTATGGCACAGGCAGAAAGATATAAAGAAGATGACGTATCAGCAATAATCTCACTAAAAATTTTAATACAAACATCATGATGAACTGATGTTTTCTTTTTATTCAAAATTTCAGCAATCGTGTTAAGAGTGAAAATTGAGATAATTACTTTATCTAATTTTTTATCTTGTATGCCCTGCCATTCACGAAAGTTACTATTGAACTTATCGCTTAGCATATTAATTATCTCAGTAGGTGATTTGTTCATTTATTATGCATATCCCTTGTTTTTATCTGTCAATCAACAAGATAATAAGTATAATTTTATAATACAAGAAAATAAAAAGCCTTATTGATGTGTTTTATTGCTACTAAAGCGCGCAATGCTCTCCCCAGCAGGCCTGCCCGCTACACAGAGCAGTTTTCATGCAAGTGCATGATAAAAGCCTATCAGAATCGGCAGTTTTCAACATAAACGCCCACTAGCTACAGAGTGCAATTTTTCGTCATCGGCAATATCAACAACTAAACGCATAAATCAGACAAACTGCTACCCGGCTCAATTTTGAGCCGTCTTTTAATCAACGGGTTATCGCCGCAGCATGTCCGGTTTCTTCCACTCGTAAGGCACGGCGTTCTCTCTATGCTGGTGGCGTCAACGGGCTGCCAGTATCGCCGCCGATCGGGTGCGGATATGCAGCAAATCTCCTTCATTCGGAGCATGATCTTCTAGCTGCATTGCAGCAGCTACCACGTCCGCATAATCGGCAAATCTGGCTTTCTTTGGCAATTCGCTAATTCCAGCCACGCTGCGCACTATATCCAGCAAATCGGCTTCGGTGATGGTCATGGTTTACACCTTAGGAAATCTTAATATCGCAGGTTGACACACTTGACACTTTTTCGCGAAAAACCCTGGCATTTCTAAGCATGACAACTTGACACTTTTCGCGGTTTTCACGGGTTTCTGGCGTGGTAAATATGGCTCAAGGCCAGTAATGGCAGGGTTTACAGCGAGGTTGACACTTTTTCGTGTTCAGAGTGTAAAGTGCCAACCTGGCAAGCTGCTCAACTTGACACTTTTTGCGGCCGTTAATGACCTGTTTTTTCCCATGCAGCCAGGGCGTTTAGTCCGGCTTCGCTCCAGTTATCCAGCTCGTCAGGACAAGCATCAGCCACATAACAGACCTCACGTCGCAGCGTACCAATCACCAGTTCGGCATTCTGCCTGAGATCATATTGCTCGAAATAAAACTCAGCATCGCCGTCATCCATCCAAATCCCGCCATCATCAAGAAATTGCACTTCCCAGTCTAATTCCCCGGCTGCATCCAGCACACGTTGCTGTATGTCGTCGTCCGTTACTGGCGCAGGGATTTTACCGTCTCTGGCCTTAACTGCTTTCCAGAACTCGCCCCACGTCATTTCCAGCGTTCTTTCTGGCCACATTTCAGAAACGGTGTCTTTCCCCTGTGCCGGTGGGCTGTTCCGCTGCTCTGTCGCCTCCACATCAATTTTTTTGCCAGACATGATCACTTCGCCTTTCTCGATCCAGTCGTAAACTGTCTGGCGGCTTACGCCTTTGTATTTGGCGTATTCGGCTTTACTCATCAACATGTAACTCACCTCATGCATATACGATAAAAAATAATTTCATGCGAAAAGGGAATGCGTTGTGGGTATGGAGGAAAGGGGCAATAACCGCCCCTTACTGATTCAGTTGCGCCAGGATGGCTGGCTAAGCGTGGTTTTCATTACATCATTGACGACCTGCTTTACGATTTCTGTGTTGGCAGTCGTGCTTTCAACATCAACAAAGCCATAATCGCCAATTTCCACCGTCAGGGATTCCAGTTTCTTCCCCAGTGCATCAGGCAACTCTCCACTGAACCGGTGCCGAAGATTTTCCACCAGCAAAGCCCTGAATGCCTCGCTGTTCTCTTTTTTCTGCCATAGCTGGCGTTTATCCACACTGATATTTAATTTCACAGCCTCACCTCTTTAAGTGCCTTATCCATCAGTTGCCGGGCAATAACATGAATCGACGGTGCCACACCAAGCACAGATTTCTGACGCTTTTCGGCCTGGATACGTTACAGGGCTTCGATCTGCCCCCGGGAAAGTAAAACTGGCTTTACTCCGTGATTTTTCATGATGATCCCTTCTGAATGACAATAATTGCAATAAATGAAACAAAAAGCATCAATAAACCAACCTTCGGCACTAAATGCTCTGATTTTTCTGCAAAGGTATGGTAGATGTTGCTGCATGCAAACATAAAGGAAATAGCAGAAGAAACAGCGGGGAGTGAAAAGGGGAAGTTTTTATAAATACACGATTGTCGCCTCACTGCAGGTTAACAGCCACAAACCCCATGATAATAACTTGTTAATTATTTCATCAGATTTTTCATTATTTGCGCGATTGAGTACACAAGCAAAAACTCGGCAGCCGCAAGAGTATAAAAAACATAGATTCGCTTAGCCCACCGACGATGAAAGAACTCCTCAGCATGACCGAATGTTCGAGATACAAGCCATGCACCTACTGCACACAGAGCAGGTGCAATGAGCACAGTTATAAACCAGATTGTGATACCCATCCCATGCCTACTGATAATAGCCATTGGTATTGCAAAAATGAATGTTAGAGCAGCATTAGCTAATAGAATATCTTTTAAAGTATTTTCAATTAGTTTTTCTAGATTATCTTTCATCTAATCCCCCCCGTTGAACATTAATATATAAAAGCCCCTTACTAAGGGGCTTTGCACGGATTGTTTAAAGGGAACTTTTTTTCGCCCCTTCAATTTCTGCCTGACAAATTTCGTCATTTGTAAATGAGTACTGCAGATAGACATATCCCTGAGTGGAATTGTTCGCTCTGGCCTCAATAGAGATAGTATCGATATTGTTTTTTAATGGTATTTCTTTTGTTCCCTTCCATGTGGCAGATAAGAAGCGTTCTTTTTTGTTTAGCCCCCTCATCCAGTCCTGAGGATCTTTCCAAATTGAACCAGCCAGCAAAAAGTCTGTAGTATCAGCCTTTCCATACAGAGAACTTAAAGAATTACTCAATTCTTCAAACTTGGATTTAAGAGCCAATCCATAGCTATCAGTATCAATATTTTTTCCTAAAGCCCGTATTTGACATAAACCAGCTTTCGGGGAGATCAGCAAACCATACATTTCAAAATCTGCGTTTTGCTTCGGTAATTTATCAGAAGTATACAGATTCACACTGTCTGGTAGTGGCTTGAGCTTAGCACCGATCATATCTTCGATGTTTTTCTGTGTAAGACCGGCTTCTAAGCCAAACGGACCATCCGCTGGCGGGAGTAAAGGAAGTTGCTCTTGGGAATTTTTGGCTGTTACTTCCGTTTCAGTACTGTTTTTTGCGTCATTAGCTTGTACTGATGCCAGCTTAACTTCAGCGAGGCCATACTTGGCTGTGAGGTACTTTTGCTGCAACATTGCCATGGTCTGCTCTTCAGTGGCAACAGTAGATAATTTTAGTACCTTTATCAGACCACCACTATACTGACGAGCATCAGCTTTGGCTTCGTTGATTTTTGCATCTAAGCTGTCAATTTCAGTTTTAATTGAAGCCGCAAGCTCAGGATCAGGTTTTACTCCAGATACAACAACATCAATTTTGGCACCTGATTCAATAGCATTAATACGCTGTTCCAAAAGCGCTTTATTAGTTCCTAATATTTCCAGTCTTGCTGTTGTCAGATTTTTTATCAACCCACCAGAAAACTGCTGGTCAACTTCCTTAGCTGCTGATATTTCACCTTCCGTTTGCGACAGTTCAGCTTTAAGAGCCGCTACTTCCTGTTTCTGTTCTGGAGTTAACTCTTCTGGCCCACATCCGGTTAACATTACTATACCGACTAATGTTGCAATTAAAGTTTTATTCATATCCCTATTCCAAATGAAAATATTCAGATTAATCTTATCAGGAACCCAGATGCAATTGAATATTCATCTGCTCAGCAACGTAGTAGATTTCCTCAGAAAGCATCAACAAAAAACCAAGAGAATCCCATCCTCTGTTACTGACTACAATTGTTCTTTTTTTGGTATTTCCTGAATGCCTCACCATTGGGCTGATGTAATCCCATCCCGGCATGTGCCCGGCTGATGGTTTCGCGCATCTCCCCGAAATTATCCTGCCTTGCTGGTGGGCATGCTGCCTTGTGGATACATTCCGCGCGACGTTTTGCCGCCTGTTCCCGTGCCTTGTCATCATTCGCCAGCATGATGACCTCAGCCCACCGCGCCGCCGCTCTCCGGTACAGACCACGCGCTTCCAGTGCTTCCGCTTTGCTGTCGTGAATCATGCGCCTATTGTCTCCTTTGCTGCCCGGCGCTGGCGTTTGCGCTTCTCATTCAGCGCCACCAGCCGCGTTTCTGCGTCCTGTTGTTCCTGTGGTGTCACCTCGCCGCACGGCTGGCCTTTCAGGTCGTAGCGTACCCCACCAGCCATTAAGGCGCGGTAATAGCGCGGACACTGCGCATAAGATGCCAGCGTCGCACGCAATGCCCCTGGCCCGAATGCCAGCCCCCTGACGGCGAGATCCTGCATCAGGTCGTCGAATATCCCCACCTTAAGCGGCTTCAGTGCTTCCCGGCTGAATAAGTCAGGCCACAACTCAGTGAGGCGGTTAACGCGCCTGCGGTTTTTGCGCTGGCGTTTGGTCATATGCCGCCACGGTGTCGCCCCTGTAGGCTTCTGCTGCGCTTTCTGGTTACCGGGCATCACTTTATGCGCCGATGTGGTTTTATCCTGCTCCTGTGCCGCCTGCGTCGTTTTCTGCGGCGTGCCGTAAATACCTTTTGGTTTTCTGTTAATGGTCAGCTTAGTCATGCTTTGCCCCATCGTTACAACTGTCTACCAACTGTCTACCGATATAATTGATTGATTTATTTAATGTTATTAACACATAACAAAAAAACAATCTGCAAACTGTCTACCAACGGTCTACCGCATTAATACATTGATAATTAATGATTTTTACTAAATGGTAGACAGTGTAGACAGTTAAAAGAGAAATTTAAAAAATGCCCCCTTAACTATCTGTTTTTTATATACCCCCCGTGGTTTAGGAATATAGAAATAACTGTCTACCTCTCTACCACATTGAAAATATCTTTATAATTCAAAATATTAATTGGTAGATGGTTGGTAGAGGGTTAAGTGAATCTGTCTACCAACCGTCTACCTTTACGTTTCAGCTTATAAATTTCGTATTATGTTCTGTCGTTAATCCCTGTAGCTGCTGGCAACCAGCCATCAGCATCATCATCTAACAGAACATTTGTTATCACTCGCCCTTTATCCGGGCCTTTAGTGCATTTAGCCCGCTTATACTCCTTTCCGTATTCCGCCATAGCTCCTGGCATATCAGTACCAAAGCGTGTCAGTGATACTGGTTTTCCCAGGCCATGCGCTGACATATAGGCTAAATAAGCATGATACAGGTATCGCCTCGGGCTAAATGGCACTATTTCCGCATTGCCCACCATCATTCCTTCACATTTAACCAACGACATCAGATAGCCGCAAAAGTCCACCAGTGAATCACCTTCGCGCTTTATCAACAGCGCTTCTTCTGATTTTTGCTGCTCATAAAGTAGTCTTTTAGCTTCGTCCTGGTCGGTAAATCGTGTTAGCAAATGGCGAATCACTACCGCCAGTTCGCCTTCTATCTTTTCCGCCAGCATGGGATCGCGTTCGTTCTCCGGTACGACCTCAGAGAAATTAAATATCACCCTACGACGCGAGATCCCCCCGCTTCGGTCACTGAATGACATGGCGTTATTGTTTACCGCAAGCACTACTGCCGGAATACGTGTGGAGTAGGGGGCTTTATGTTTCGGATCAATTGCCACCTTGTCGCCGCCAGTAATTGCCTTAATTCCTGCACCATCGCCAGCGTAGCGAGTCATATCCGGCATGATAATCAGCGAAAAGCCAACTACTAACGCGCGTTCCCTTGCGTCTTCCAGAGCCTTCATGCTTGCCGATACTGTGTTGGCCTTACCCGCCAGCATGGTACAAATCTCCGCCATCACACTTTTACCGCTTCCGCCCGGCCCCGTTACCTCAAGGAATAACTGCCAGTCGTACCGGTTCGCCAGTACCATGAATAATGCCGCCAGTACGCGATCCGCTTTACGAGCATTATCCGCCACCGAACGACGCAACCACTTCCAGAAATTCGGCGCATGTGTTGCCAGCGTTTCCCCCTCTTCTGGCGGGCTGAACGGTAATTCACTGGCATTTAACAACCAGTCATTTTTGTTGTGTTCCCGAAAATTTCCTGTCCTGATATCAAAAACACCGTTACTGAACCCAATAAGATTTCTGTCCGCTCCCCCCATAACAGGTAGACTCAATTTCATTGTCTCTACGGCAAATTTAATGGCGTTTTGCGAATAACTAATTTCGGCATCAATAAAAATCTTCGCCATAGACCGCTGGAGTTCCTTATCAGATACAGGCTCCCAAACAATTCCGTTGTAATGGTGAACTACATCAGAATCATCATTTATCGCCAGTGCTCCTCCATAATGTTCAAGTAACACTTCCCCTCTCTGGCTGGCTCCCATCTGATTTAATGCAGGCTTGGGTAGACCACTATTTTTTGTAGCTAATTTCATCACTGAAACTTCCCCGTGCTCAGCCTGTTCGCGGATCCGTTGCAGGTAGTCGCGCCAGTTCTCCGGTTCCTGGTCGGTGATACCTTTGTATAATTTCGCCTCCTGTACGCCAGCCAGCGCCAGCTTTTCAGCGATAGTATTGATCTGGATTGGCTCTATCTCCCCCGCGATATAGACACGCGCAAAACGGCGTTTCTCGTCAATAATGCGGATATTCGCCAGGTCTGCCAGTTGCTTTGGCCCCAGGTAAACAGGAGGCACGTTATCGCCGTGTTTTCGTCCTTCACTTTCAATCCAGTGTTGAGCATGGGCGTAAGCATCCGTCCCGGCAAAAATGATTACCTCAGTGAATTTATCCTTCGGCTGATATTTTAGACTCGGTGCGTTTTTCACTTCTTACCTCCCGCAACCAACATTGCCCGGATTTTTTTAATATTCGTGGCTGCACGTCTCGCCACTGCCTGTTGTTTGTTTTCCACCAGAATAAAATCACGATCAAACTGACGGCGCGGCAGGTGATGCTGCCAACTTACTGATTTAGTGTATGATGGTGTTTTTGAGGTGCTCCA
>OLOT01000151.1_pt1 | contig 52833 bp, 44 predicted proteins | sample 1671991 | NCBI WGS metagenome assembly OLOT01 (sample SAMEA3136634, study PRJEB25190) | human gut metagenome | biome: human gut; feature: human-associated habitat; material: faeces | place: Austria | collected 2013
AAGTACTTGGCCGGAAGCGGCCCGGGAGGATAGGAAGCTGCTGATAAAGGAAAAGGACTTGCAGAGATGTGAGTCCTTTTTGCATGCATAAATTTGAAAGAGAGTAGGATAAAGGTGTCCGGAAGAATCCGTGAGAGATGTCATCAGAGTAATAGATTCTTTACTCTGTTTCACGATTCCGCTTCCCGTCTTTCCCACAAAGCATTCTTGTCTCCATTCAGAATGACCGTGGCATGGAAGTCATCATAATGAGGGGGGAAGTTAATCGTCATCCTGAACGAATGTGAAGGATCTGTACCCGTGGTGAGAAAAGCCGTAAGATGTTATTCAGAGCAGGAGCGAAGGAGGCTTTCTGATTACCTTTTGCTTCATAAGGTATTTATTGCGAACCGGTTTTATAAAAGGTATGACGGAGGATAGAGGAAAGTATTGAATACTAAATTTTAACTCAAATTTTTATGGACACTGGGGAATGCGATAAAACCTATATGTTTGCAAAAGAAGATAAATTTGGGATAAAATAAAGAAAAAAGGATACGGCCAGACAGTATCGCAATATCTTTTTATTTTTTACAGTTATCTGCCGTATAGGCAGTTTAGAAATGCAGAAAAGCAGAAAGAATTAGAAGATAAGCGTTATCTGCCGTATAGGCAGTTTAGAAATGTTTCGTGCTGTATTTGTCACTTGCTGTACAGTTATCTGCCGTATAGGCAGTTTAGAAACATGGCTGCTGATTACTGGAAAGGGCGATAGGGTTATCTGCCGTATAGGCAGTTTAGAAATGATTTATCACAAAGTAAAAGCCACGGTTTCCGTTATCTGCCGTATAGGCAGTTTAGAAAACATTACTGAAAAACGGGCAGGCGGCGGAGGAGTTATCTGCCGTATAGGCAGTTTAGAAAGTTCAAACAGTAGGTATCCCCATCCAAGCCGCGTTATCTGCCGTATAGGCAGTTTAGAAACGCTAATCGGGCGGAAGAATGTGAATATCATTGTTATCTGCCGTATAGGCAGTTTAGAAATGTTCTGGTTTAACACTAATATCAATGTGTTCGTTATCTGCCGTATAGGCAGTTTAGAAATACGATGGGGCAGATCTAACACTCTTGGCAAAGTTATCTGCCGTATAGGCAGTTTAGAAAAAGAGCGATAGCGCCAAGCGTGCTCCATCCCGGTTATCTGCCGTATAGGCAGTTTAGAAAACATCATAGTACGGTGTATCTTGGTTGAGATCGTTATCTGCCGTATAGGCAGTTTAGAAATACCGCGGCAATTGACTTGTCTTCTGGGTCTGGTTATCTGCCGTATAGGCAGTTTAGAAATCATAGCTGAGCAATTCGGCGTGAGCGAGGGTGTTATCTGCCGTATAGGCAGTTTAGAAAAGTAGGAAGAATCTGCCAGATGTGCGATAAGAGTTATCTGCCGTATAGGCAGTTTAGAAATGCTCTCTGACTGACCGTAAAAACTCTTTAACGTTATCTGCCGTATAGGCAGTTTAGAAATATCTTGCACGGGATCATGCTGTATACAAGCTGTTATCTGCCGTATAAGGCAGTTTAGAAATTTGACTTCAAAATTGTACGACGGTATAGATCGTTATCTGCCGTGTAGGTAGCTTAGAAAAATTTCTCGAGGGATTATTATCTCTGTGTACAGTTATCTGCCGTGTAGGCAGCTTAGAAAATTTACAGAAGATGAATTGAAAGAACTAAGAAGTTATCTGCCGTATAGGCAGGTTATATATTTCATAGTTTTTTTGATGGCTGACGTCTGATGGGGGTCGGCTTTTTGTGTTGCGCGGCTGATGTTGCAGGGCGTATGTGGCGAAGTGGAGGGGGCTTTTTTGTCAGGGGCCGTTTTTCCTGTGCTATAATTTAGGCATACTTATGTAAAAGAGGTTTATCATATGGATATATATGGACAGTACAAGGATTCTTTAGAGGCGGTCATGCGGATGATGGCGGCTTCCATAGAGCGGTATGCGAAGGCACATAAAGATAATTCGGGGGAGTTGATTTATGAGCATCTGCGTTACCGGCTGAAATCGGAGAAGAGCATGCAGGCGAAGCTGGAAACGCGGGGATTGCCTCTTACCCCTTATTCGGCGCTCTGCGAGGTGCGGGATGCCATCGGGTTCCGTGTTGTTTGCCGCTTTATCGACGATATTTACAAAAATATTTCACGAATTAAAAACTTGCCGGGAATCACCGTGGTGAAAGAAAAGGATTATATACTGGATGTGAAATCAAATGGGTACCGCAGCTACCATATGATCCTATCGGTTGAGGCGCCGTATGAGGACGTTCGCGGAGATAATCCGGGTCATTTTTTTGTGGAAATACAGCTCCGCACCATCACTATGGATTCGTGGGCGAGTCTGGAGCATGAAATGAAATATAAGCACCATATCAGGAATGCGCCGCTCATTGAGCAGGAGCTGAAACGCTGTGCCGATGAACTGGCGTCCTGCGATATTTCCATGCAGACGATTCGTAAACTTATCCGTGAAGAAGGTGGAACAGAATGAAAATATTGATAGCAGAAGACGAAAAGGCTATGTCAGATGCCCTTGCGGCGGTGCTGAAACATTTCGGCTACGAGGTGGACGCCGTCTATGACGGGCTCGCCGCTACGGAAAAGGCGAGGGAGAACTCCTATAGTTGTATGATTTTCGATATCATGATGCCGAAAATAGACGGTATTGAAGCGCTGAAACGCATCCGTGACAGCGGTGATATGACGCCGGTCATCATGCTGACCGCCAAATCGGAGGTAGAAGACCGCATCATGGGCCTTGACGCAGGCGCGGACGACTACCTCGCTAAACCGTTCGCCATGGGGGAACTGCTTGCCCGCATCCGTTCTATGACAAGGCGCATGGGCGAATTCACGCCGACTAAGCTGAAAAAAGGCGATGTCGAGCTGGATGTGGCGGAGCAAGAACTTTCCTGCACCAGTTCTGTCCGCCTGTCGAGCAAGGAAACGAAGCTTCTTTCCTACCTTATGATGAACGAAGGGAAAACTATTTCTACCGACGAGCTTTTCCGCTATGTCTGGAGTGATGAAGCGGACATGGATATCGGCATCGTCTGGATGTATATTTCCTACCTCAGAGAGAAAATCGAGGCCGTTCATGGAAATATACGGATAGCAGGAGAGAAAAACAGCGACTTCCGCCTCCAGATCGTCTCCCGCTGATTGACATACAGAATTGACATACAGAAACAGAAGGTACTCCTATGGATATGATACGCAGGCTCCACCGCAAATTTATATGGATGGCCACCGCCTCCGTCGTGGCTATCATCGTCCTTGCCGTCGGACTGATCAATGGCTCCCTTTACGTCAGGGTACACCATGAAATATCGTCCATCACCGACATCATTTCTCAGAACGGCGGCACTATTCCATCCGACCTCGCGCCGCAGGAGAAAGGACTCTTCGAATTCGGGAACTGGGCGGAAGAAACACCTGAATTCTCCTATCAGGCGAGATATTTCTCCATTCTCTTTGACGCGAACAAAAAGGAAGCGAAGGTCATTAACGTCAACCACATTGCCGCATTCAACGCCAAAGAAGCTTTCAACCTCGCCGTACGGGTTCTCCAGACAGGGAAATCGGAAGATTTCTTCCTTAAAGACAGGGCCTATTACAACTATAAAATCACACAGACCGCCAGCGGTGACACCCTCGTCGTCTTTTTCGACTGTACCCGGGACATCCTCGCCCTCTCTTCCATATTCAGCTACTCCGTGGCGCTCGGTCTCTTCTGCATCATCCTCTTCTTCCTCATCATCACCTTCCTCTCCAGCAAGGCCATCAAGCCCTTCGTGAGAAATATGGAAAACCAGAAACGGTTCATCACAAACGCCAGCCACGAGCTGAAAACACCGGTGGCGATCATTTCGGCGAATACGGAAGCGCTCGAACTCGTCAGCGGAAAGAGCGAATGGACAGGGAATATTATCAAACAGACGAAACGCCTGACGAACCTTATCAACGACCTTGTTGCCCTCGCCCGGGTCGGGGAAATAGAAAAAGAAAACCTGAAACTGGAAGATGTGGATATTTCCCAAGTCACGGAAACCATCGCAGGTGACTTCCGACAGGTGGTGGCTGAACGGGGGAAGACGCTCGAAACCCATATACCGCCCGGCGTCCACGTCCGGTCAGAAGAAAAACTCTTCGGACAGATCCTCGGCATCCTTCTGGATAACGCCGTGAAATACTGCGACGAAAAAGGACGCGTGCAAGTGGAAGTCACGACAGAGAAAAAAGAAAAAGGTTTTGCGATAATAATCTCCAACGATTTTGCAGAAGGAGAAGATATAGACTACACGAAATTCTTTGAACGTTTCTACCGCCACGACATCTCCCACAGCAGCCAGATCAAAGGATACGGCGTAGGCCTCTCTATGGCTGCCGACATCGTGAAGCTCCTCGACGGAACCATAGACGTATCATGGAAAGAAGGGCGCATTTCCTTCCGCCTTGACTTTTGAAACAGAAAACGGCACTGAAAGAAAAACAGTGCCGTTTTTGAGTAAAGGATTGTGGAGTGTTTTTGGAAATGCAATGAAAATGAGGCGCAGCTTGATAATGACAGACTCAACGATCTTAATAGAAAATGGCAGATCGGATAAGCTATGAGTGGATTTGCCCCGATAATCCGATAATGGGTATTCAGGGCTTTGGAATCCAAATAGAGAAATCCTAAAGATTAACTATAAAATTTACACAGATGCTGTCAACGGATATCTTTGGTCTGATTTAACAAGTGAACAATTGTCCTGCAAATATGTAAGTGAAGCGGATGTGCTAAATGTTGTGTTGTTTAATAAACGTGCAAAATAGTGGCGTGAGGAAAATCCGGATCTGAAAGAAAAATGAGGGCTTGTGCAAATCTAAATGAGCTATTGGTCTTTGCGAATATGGAAAGCTATAATGCAGTTTTAATTGGTAAAAAGATTGATTGGAAAGAGCGAATGGTCGTGCTTAGAAAATTGACAAGAACCTAATTATTTTCTTTGGAGAATTTGAATACTGAAGGAATGAAAAAGTTGAAGGTTTTGGATAATGAAAAGTAAGGATGATCAAAATATTCATGAAGCTGAGCTATAGAAAAATCAGTACGGCAAATGTATCCATGCTAAGAACATTTTGTGGTTGCTGTTTATTTTTATCATGGTGTACAATGTAGACAACTGCTGGATAAGCAGCTTAGAAAATATATATAATGGTTATCATAATTATCTGCCGCGTAGGCAGCTTAGTGGAAAGGTGGTCTGATTATCTTTATAAATCCATATATATATTAGTTATTAAATTTATAGTATCATGCATTTAAGGAGGAAAATAAAATAATGATGATTGAAAAAGTTCATGGACAGCGAATTAAAGAGAAGGAAAAAATGGAACATAACATAAATGATACAGATGACATCGTGGCAAAAATGAGATTACTGGTGGCTGATGGTACGATATGGCTGACACAAAAGGAAATAGCGGAGCTTTTTCAAACGACGAAACAAAGTATAGGCATGCATATCAGGTTCATCCTGAAGCATGGTGAATTGGATGAAAGCGTGGTGGTCAGCTATCGGCTGGCTGACCGAAAACAGGGGACGATGCAAGGGAAATTGCAGGTACGAAAGACAGCCCATTATAACTCAGACATGGTATTGGCGGTTGCGCGCCGTGTGTGCTCACCAAGGGGGAGGCAGTTCAGGAGGTATGACACAGCGGTATTAAAAGAGTATCTTGGCAGGAGATTTTGCCAAGGATAAATAACATTTGAGAGGTTGGGGCGGAACAATCCTTTGTAAGGAGTTATCCTGCTATATCAGGGAAAATGCCGGAGTGATCTGCAGCCGGTATGGATTATGGTTCTGAAAAGGAGGATAATGAGTTTCAAAATGGCATAAGCTTCATGAGAAAATCATAGGTCTGTTGATTGGCAGACGGTCATTGCAGGATGTATTTGACGGAGGTTTCTGATGATAGAGGATATTGTCAAGTCGGACCTAAAAACGATTCTTCATTCTAAACGGGCGAATTTATATTATCTTGAAAAGTGCAGGATCATGCAGAAGGATGGACGTATTGTTTATTTGACGGAGACGAAAAAAGAGAACTTGTTTTGGAATATTCCGATTGCCAACACAACAGTGATTCTTTTGGGCAGCGGTACTTCTGTGACACAGGCGGCAATGCGGCTGCTCAGCAGCGCCGGTGTACTTGTTGGTTTCTGCGGTGGTGGGGCTACACCGTTATTTGCCGGTACGGAGGTGGAGTGGCTGAATCCACAAAGTGAGTACAGGCCGACAGAATATGTGCAGGGGTGGCTGTCTTTTTGGTTTGATGAAAAGAAACGTCTTGCTGTGGCAAAGGAGTTCCAGAAAAAGCGTATCCGTTTTCTGCAGACAGTCTGGGATAAAGATAATGAATTGGCCGATGAAGGTTTTTTTACCGATGATGCTTTGACAGAAGAAGCGATTTCCGTTTTTAAGAGCCGCATGGAAATAGCGGGGGATGTGACCCATGTATTGGCGGCGGAGGCGGAATTCACAAAAAAGCTCTACAGGTACGCGGCACAGAATACGGAAACAGTCGATTTCACGAGGGAGCGTAATTCTGACCAGCCTGCAAACAGGCTGCTTGACCATGGGAATTATCTGGCGTACGGACTGGCGGCAACGACTCTCTGGGTACTTGGTATTCCTCACGGCTTCGCGGTGATGCATGGTAAGACAAGACGAGGCGCTCTTGTTTTTGATGTAGCGGATTTGATCAAGGATGCCATCGTCCTGCCATGGAGCTTTATCTGTGCCATGAGAGGGCAGAGAGACAGAGAGTTCAGGCAGATCTGCTTACAGAAGTTTACCGAACATAAGGCGCTGGATTTTATGTTTGATGAAGTGAAACGGTGCAGCAGACTATATGCGGGCGGTGAACGGTCATGATGGTCATATTTACGAGCAGGAGCGAGAAGAAGGCTATTTATACGGTGCGGAGGATTCTGGATAGTTTTGCAGACAGAATTGGGAATGATACGTGGAAAACGGTCATTACGCAAGAGGGATTGCTGACGGTGCAGGCGCTTTTGCGACGGACTGCTACCAAAAGTACAGCAGTGGCGTGTCATTGGATCCGGTCACGGAGCCATAGCGAGCTGGTCTGGATTGTAGGGAAGCGGGACATGTTTAATGAGGAAGGCATCGTGCCTGTCCACTCCACACAAAAGGAAATCCTTCACCATGAGTGGGAAAACGATTGGCAGTATCTGCCGTTGATAAAAGCGCTGGCAGCGGTGGCGGCACTCTTCCATGACTGGGGAAAGGCATCAGCGTTATTTCAGGAAAAACTGGATAAAGGGACATTGAAAATGGATCCCTTCCGTCATGAATGGGTATCCTGCAAGCTTCTTGAAGCGCTTATTTTTGCCGCAGGTGCGGAGAAAGATGACAGAAAATGGCTGAAAGTACTGGCCGAAAGAACGATAAAGACAGAGGATATAGAAAAGAATCTGCAAATTGACGAAAAAGGAAACGGGCAGGCAGATATGAAAAAGCTGGATGCAGCACATTTGCCGCCGATTGCAAAATTTCTGATGTGGTTGATCCTGTCTCATCACAGGCTGCCGTCTATGGATAAGGATGGCTGGGTGAATGTGGAGAAAAAAAGTTTCCACAGTATATTCTCCAGTCTGAATGCGTCCTGGGGATATGAGAGTGAAGCGGAGGAGACTATTATGTGCCGAAGGAGCTGCTTTGTATTTCCGGAGGGACTCCTTGTGGAGAATGCGGCAGCTTGGCGGAAGGCCATAAAAAAATGGTGCGGCCGGTTATTAAATGATTACGACAGACTGATGGATATTATGGGAGGGGAGACATACAAATCATCATTCAGGGCTATCGCCCACTATACGAGATTGTCTCTTATGCTGGCGGATCATTATGTTTCTTCCCTGCCTGAGGAAACAGATAAGGGCCGATGGGCAAAAAATGATTTGTGGGCGAATACGGACGGTAAGTCCGGAAAGAAAAAGCAGTTTCTGGAGGAACATTTGGTCAGGGTCTGTGAACAGGCAACCCATATTGCCCACAGACTTTCTTATTTCAGTGATCAGATGGAGAGCGTCTATGATGTAAAGGCGTTGACAAAGAAAAGCCCGGCAGTTTTCAGATGGCAGGATACAGTTGTCGAGAAAATCAGAGCATTCAGGGAGAAGAATGGGGATGGTGCCAGGTATTTTATAGTCAATATGGCAAGCACCGGCTGTGGCAAAACGTTTGCCAATGCAAAGATCATGCAGGCTGTATCGACGGACGGAAAATCGCTCCGGTATATCCTTGCCCTCGGTCTTCGCACGTTGACGCTGCAGACCGGTGATGAATACAGGGAACGGATACATTTGGACAGAAATGATCTGGCCGTCCTTATCGGTTCCAGTGCCGTAACCAAATTGCATGAGGAAAATAAGGAAGCAGATAAAGAGAAAGCGGAAGAGAAAAAGGGGAATAGAAAGGGGTATTTATCGGAAGAGCCGCTGCTGCCGGAAGAATTGGAGTATGTGGATACGGAAAGCGAGGAGCAGTCCCGGTTTCTGGATATCTTTTTCAATAAGACAGATAAAAAAGGAATGACGGTAAATGAAAAGACATCAAAAAAGAATAAAGCCTTTCTATACAAGCCTGTTCTTGCGGCGACTATCGATCATATGATGGGGGCTGTGGAGACGACACGGGGAGGAAGGTATATTTTGCCTTCATTGCGGCTGATGTCATCGGATCTGGTGATTGATGAAATTGATGATTTCAATTCCAAGGATCTCATCGCCATAGCAAGGCTTGTTCATCTGGCGGGATTGTGCGGAAGAAATGTGGCGATCTCTTCAGCGACGATACCGCCTGATCTGGCGGAAGGGCTGTACAGATCATATCAGGCAGGACTGAAAAGTTACAATTCCTTCTTTACGGGGAAAAAACAGTGTGCTCTTGTGCTTTGTGATGAGTTCAGGACAGATGTGGAACCGATGGACAGCGGGGATGATTCGGCTTATCGAAAGATTCACGATCGATTTATCCGTAAACGAGTGGAAAATCTGGGGAAAGAGCCGGTAAAGCGTAAGGGATATATACAGCCCTGCGGAGTGGAAGATAATGACACTGACGCTGCGAAAGAGACTTCCTATTTTGAAAATATGAGGAAGGCCATAGAAAAGCTGCATGAAAATCACCATGTCATTGATAAAAGAACAAAGAAGCGGATTTCTTTCGGCGTAGTTCGTGTGGCAAATATCACCCCCTGTGTGAAAATCAGCCTGTACCTCATGAAATGCGGATGGAGCGAGGGGACAGCTGTCCGAGTGATGACTTACCACAGCAGGCAGATCCTTCTTCTCCGTCATGAGCAGGAGCGGTATCTGGACAAGGTGCTCACAAGAAAAACGCAGTCTGCCACAGTGGATTTTCAGGATGAAACCGTGCGGAAGCATTTGGACAGCACACCGGAAGAGAATATCATATTTATTCTTGTAGCAACACCGGTGGAGGAAGTCGGCCGTGATCATGACTTCGATTGGGCAGTGGTGGAGCCGTCGTCGTACCGATCCATCATACAGCTTGCCGGCCGTGTCCTTCGTCATCGTCAGCCGGTTTCAGGAACGCTTGAAAAAAAGAATATGGCAATCATGGCCTATAATCTGAAAGCTTGGCAGGGAAAAGAGCCGGCTTACAGCAAACCCGGGTATGAAACTAAAAAACGGAAATTGAACAGTTATGACATGCATGATCTTGTGGATGAAGAGGAGTTGGGCAGAAGGATTGATGCGGTACCGAGAATTTTAAAACCGGAAATGTTGGATAAGGAGCAATTCTGTCCAGATGATAAAAAATATTTCTCAAAACTCTCTGATCTGGAACATGCGAGCATGATGGATTTTAACTGCAAGGGAGATTGCGGGCCGCAGTGTATGCACGGATGGATGGAAGAATACTGGTGGATGACGGCACTTCCGCAAGGCTGCAGCCGCTTCCGTGAAAGCTATGGGGAAGAAATCAAGGCCTGCGCGGTGTATGAGGAGGGGGAACGAAAATTTCTTGTGTATGAGGGAAAGGAGAAGACTTTGCTTTCAGATAGTGTAGGAATTACCGACTACAGTGGTATGACAGAGGGAATGGAGGGACGGTTATGGCTTATTCGTGATTATGAAGCTGCCTTGAGGCGGTACGTATCAGATACAAGTGATGTGCCGCAGGATGTGCAAATGAATGAGATTTCCTGCAGATATGGAGAAATCACTATACCCTACGGGAGATCCAGTACAGTGGATGAATGGAAATATTCAGATCAGTTAGGTATGTTCAAGTTAACGGAAGAAAATAGACAGGAGGGATGATTTTGAGCGGATTGACAGCGTACATATCGGAAGCGGCGGCAGGGAAAAAGAAAACGCCACAAAAGTGGCTGGCGGATACGGTTTCTTTGCTTTCCAAATGCGATATGGCGACACATGTCGGGAAATTTACCCATCCCGATGTGAAAGTGTATTTGCAGAGAAAAAATAAAGCGGGACAAAATGCCTATGTACTGACGGAAAATGTGGACTGTGAAACGGATATCGTATATTCTTCTGCCGCTTACATGGGCGCAGCGAAATTACTGCTTTATGCATTGGATGACGGAAGACCATTATGGAAGCATATCTATGAAAATGATGAAAACGTTAGGAGAGAAGTAGAATCTTTGGGCGTATCCTTCGATACAATGAGACAGGAAGTGGAACGCATGATGGCGACTGCCGATCCGGCAGCGACGGACGGAAGGCTGCGGCAGATTTACTTTCCTGCCGGAGAAGGGACGTATCATCTGTTGACCGTATTGCCGTCCTCAAGCCTTCTGCAAGTGCTGAACGGCAGAAGCAGGAATATGAGGCAGCACAGGTTTGACTGCCGTAATGAGAAAAGCGAGTTTTATGGGAATGCATGTGATGAAATCATGGAGAGGACAGTCATCGGCTTTGGGGGAACGAAAGCGCAGAATATCAGCGCTTTTAATGCACGGGTAGCGGGAAAAGCGGATCTGCTCATGTCTATGCCGGCTCTGTTGGAAGAGAAAAAAATACGTCGCCCCCACCGTAATTTCCTTGAGGAAACAGTGCCATACCGAGACTATTTCTTCCTGTTCCGAAATCTGCATGAGTTGTTTCTCATGGAACGGAATAATGTGGAAATTCGGAATAAGAGGGAAGCACTGTTCTGTAATCTGATTGATGTCATACTGCAGTCCTGTTACCGCTTACGGGAAGAGCCTGCCGGCTGGAGCAGCGGTGAGGAGTTCCTTAATCTGCCGCGGATTCAGAAAATATGGCTTGATGAACAATATAGAGAGGAGCGGACAGATGAATGGGCAAATGAGATAGGAAAGTATTTTGCAAAATGGTTTATTTACAAATATAGAAGGATCAAAAAAGAACAGCGTGTATCATTGGGCGAGGAGGAAATGAAATATATCCGGCACGCAATGACAGAGGTGCTTATGGAGGAGGTGAGAAGTTTGTCATGAAAGCATATTTGCTTATATCCCGTCTGCGTATTCATAATGCCAATGCCATGAGCAGCACCTTAACCATAGGAGTACCTGCTATGACGGCATGGCTCGGTGCAGTCCATGCACTGGAACGAAAGTTGGGAGAAAGGAGAGAGCCGGCTCTGGAGGGAATACGACTTGTAAAAACAGCAGTATCGTATCACAAAACGAATCTGCAGATTTATAAAGGACTCGGAGACTATGTGAATTTCCTTGTAGGAACGGCAAATCCACTTAATGAAAAAGGAGAAAGACCGTCATTTATTGAAGATGCGAGAATCCATCTTTCCGTATCCCTTCTGATAGAAGTCGAAAGGGTAGATGGGAATAACATGGAATTATTGGAACAGGCCGTAAAGGAAATATTGCCCCAGATGAAAATGGCGGGGGGAGACATATTGGATATTAGAAAAATACAAGTCATGCGTATAGATGAAGACAATCCTATGTCAGTTAGGAAAGTAATTTTCACCCTTATGCCCGGTTATATACCTATTGAGCGCAGGGATCTCATGGAAGCGAAAGAGTTGGAAGGGAAAGACAGTCTGGATAGGCTGCTTCACTATCTGAAAGTACATCAGACAGCAGAAAAAGATGAATCCGGGAAGGTAACAGACTGGAAATATGAAAAGGCGGCGGCCGGATGGATTGCGCCGCTTGCTGTAGGATTTAAGGGATTGTCTCCGCTGGGGAAAGTGAAAAATCAGCGGGATCCGGATGCGCCCCATCGATTTGCAGAAAGCATAGTCACCCTTGGTGAATTTAAGATGGCTCATCGGTTCCGTGACATAGATGAAATGATGTGGCACTATGCCTATGAAGAAACCAATCAATTATATCTTTGTAAAAATCAGGAATGATCAGGAGGAAATGAAAATGGCGAAAAAAGAATCAAATCTGGCATCTGTACTTTCTTTTGAAAAGAAACTTGTTTTATCGGATGGCTATATGTATGGAACAACCTGGGAAAAAAGAAATGAAACAGCCCGTCCCGTTATGCTGGTAGAAAAATCTGTAAGAGGAACCATTTCCAACCGATTGAAGGATAGTGTAAAAAATGATCCCATGAAATTGAATGCGGAAGTGGAAAAAGCAAATCTGCAGACCGTAGACAGTGCTTCTATTTCTTTAAACGATGACACATTGAAATTATCCTTTACAATCAAAGTCCTTTCCGGTGTAGAGCATCCTTCTGCATGCAATAACGAAACTCATCATAAAAAGATAGAAGAAATAGGAAAGAAATTTATTGAGCAGAACGGATTTAAAGAGCTGTCAGCCCGCTATGCGATGAATATAGCCAATGGCCGCTTCCTTTGGAGAAATCGTGTAGGGGCAGAAAAAGCGGAGGTCATTGTATCCATAAAAGAAGAAAATAAAAAATGGATATTTAATATTTATGATTTCAGCTTGAAGGATTTTGATAAGAATCGTGAAAAAGTGGAAGAATTGGCATCTTTTATTGCTGAAACTCTCTGTGGAAAGAGGTCATCCCTTCTGATCGAAGTGGAAGCCTTCGCACTTATGGGGAAAGGACAGGAAATTTATCCCAGCGAAGAACTGATTCTTGATAAAGGAAAAGGCAAGAAGAGCAAGGTTCTTTACCAGGTAGACGGTACGGCCGCTATGCACTCGCAGAAACTCAGCAATGCAATCAGAACCGTCGACACATGGTATCCCAAGGAAGAGGGCAGACGGATACCGATTGCCATTGAACCCTATGGTGCGGTCACCACTCTTGGGAAAGCCTACCGTACCCCAAAAGAGAAAAAAGATTTTTATACCCTGTTTGATCAGTGGTCAACCGGCAGTGAACCAGACGATGAAAATGACAAAAACTATGTCATGGCTGTTCTCGTCCGCGGCGGTGTTTTTGGTCAGAGCGAAAAGGAATAAGCCATGGAATACTATCAGGAAATCACCTTGCTCCCATGTGCGGAAGTATCGCTTGCCTTCCTTTGGACCAAAGTGTTTACCCAGCTCCATATTGCTTTTGCAGATGAAAAAAATAAAAGCGGACATAACCCCTATGCCGTTTCATTTCCCGAATACAGGGAAACAGGTCTGGGAGAAAAAATCCGTGTCTTTGCGGAAGCACAAGAATTGGAAAGACTCAACCTGTCCAAAGTACTGGGACGCCTCCTTGATTATGTGCACTGTACAAGCATAAGGAAAGTGCCGGAGCGCAAGCTGCGGGGGTATGCCGTGTATAGCAGGTACCAACCGGAAGGTTCAATCTGGGTGAAAGCGAGACGCTATGCAAAAAGACATCCGGGAGTAACGATTGAAGAGGCTGCCCGGCTTCTGCAAGGAAAGAGAAAATCTGTCAGACTGCCGTACATACAGATGAAAAGCCTTTCCCGCGGAGGAACATTTAGCCTTTTTATAAAAAAGCGGGTAGAAAAAGAATCCGCCTTGACAGAATGCGGAACCTATGGTTTAAGTAATAACAGAACCGTTCCGGAATTTTAACCCAAATTTTTACGGCATTTGAAAAATGCGATTAAATCAATATATTTTAAAGCAGGAATAAATTTGGGTCAAAGTGGGAAAAAGATGTATAAGCGCACGTGCTGTCGGATTCTTTTTCCGCTCCGGCATCGTTAACTGCCGCATAGGCAGCTTAGAAATAAAGCTCCAGTCCCGCCGCGCTGCGTGAGCAGTTAACTGCCGCATAGGCAGCTTAGAAAGAGAAACGCATAAAGCCGGAAAAGGCGGCAAAGTTAACTGCCGCATAGGCAGCTTAGAAAAATTGCCCCCGCCTTCGGATATCTGTGATGGTGTTAACTGCCGCATAGGCAGCTTAGAAACCGAGACTGGCGAAGTCTATGCTATGTCGACAAGTTAACTGCCGCATAGGCAGCTTAGAAAGGGCTGTATATCTTCTACTTCGTCACAATATTTGTTAACTGCCGCATAGGCAGCTTAGAAAAGAAACGACTTTCCCTTGCGGCAAGGTGGCCGGTTAACTGCCGCATAGGCAGCTTAGAAATTGATACGCATTTTCTCTAAACGATTTTGTCGGTTAACTGCCGCATAGGCAGCTTAGAAATGTTCAAGTACTTCTACATATCCGCCGGAAATGTTAACTGCCGCATAGGCAGCTTAGAAATTGTACCATTGTCCTTCTTCATCAAGAAAAACGTTAACTGCCGCATAGGCAGCTTAGAAAACCGTAGCTAAATACGATAGTGTCAAGCGTCTGTTAACTGCCGCATAGGCAGCTTAGAAATGAGGTAAATTTGATTTCATGATATTTCTTCCGTTAACTGCCGCATAGGCAGCTTAGAAAATTTGCGACTGTATGGGCAAAAATTCTTGTTCCGTTAACTGCCGCATAGGCAGCTTAGAAACATATTTATTCTGAGGGGTAAAACATGGACGCGTTAACTGCCGCATAGGCAGCTTAGAAACAAAGGAAAAACCGAAGACAACGAGAAGGACAGTTAACTGCCGCATAGGCAGCTTAGAAAGCATTCGGGAACTTTCAAAAGTGTCTTATGACGTTAACTGCCGCATAGGCAGCTTAGAAACACCTCGTCGAGCGGAATAAGGAGTTCCTTAGGTTAACTGCCGCATAGGCAGCTTAGAAATTTTTGAAAATATCGCTGAATAACATCACCCTGTTAACTGCCGCATAGGCAGCTTAGAAATGTCTTCGTTGCTCTGATAATTGGATCTTTGGGTTAACTGCCGCATAGGCAGCTTAGAAATTGATTATCCGGGAACAAATTATCCCACATCTGTTAACTGCCGCATAGGCAGCTTAGAAACTTATGTGCCAGTTCTACATCACCAAGATTAAGTGTTAACTGCCGCATAGGCAGCTTAGAAAAAAACGCTGGAGCGATCACTTTACAGATTTTAGTTAACTGCCGCATAGGCAGCTTAGAAAGGCAAAGTCCGAACTCAGCTGATCGAGTCGTTGTTAACTGCCGCATAGGCAGCTTAGAAATGCTAATGAAATGGCGTGGGGATATAATGTCGGTTAACTGCCGCATAGGCAGCTTAGAAAATTTCCTGCTGATTGGCACGGATATTGAAAACGTTAACTGCCGCATAGGTAGTTTAGAAATTACGGTGTCAATATATCATATGACAGTTTTAGTTAACTGCCGCATAGGTAGTTTAGAAAGGCAACGCAAGGGTCTACGGCAACGCAAAGGTCGTTAACTGCCGCATAGGTAGTTTAGAAAAATATGAAAAAGAAAAAGGTATTCTTAGCATTGTTAACTGCCGCATAGGTAGTTTAGAAAACATGGGATTTTACGGAAACGCTATCGCTTATGTTAACTGCCGCATAGGTAGTTTAGAAAGAAAATGGATGAGACAGAAGAAGCCTACTGGCGTTAACTGCCGCATAGGTAGTTTAGAAAACGGGCAAATTGCGAGAGTTCTTAAACTGAAAGTTAACTGCCGCATAGGTAGTTTAGAAATATAACACTTTACACTATAGAGGACAACTGAAAGTTAACTGCCGCATAGGTAGTTTAGAAACATACATCAGGTGACCAACTTGCTGGATCTATGTTAACTGCCGCATAGGTAGTTTAGAAAATTTCCTGCTGATTGGCACGGATATTGAAAACGTTAACTGCCGCATAGGTAGTTTAGAAAGGAGTCCGTCGGGTTTGAGAAAAGCTGTCTTAGTTAACTGCCGCATAGGCAGCTTGGAAAGGTTCGATCTTGTTTAACAGGTTTATCATTTTAGAGAGGAGTTTTCATAAATCATTAACTTGTTTTGATATTTTAAGTATAATTAAATATAGTGTAAAGATAAGATTTTATTATGCGATGGAGAGGATAAGGAAAAATGAGTGAGAAAATTTCTTTAGCCTTAAGGGCGGGACTGCTGCATGATGTAGGGAAGGTATGCATACGTGCTACTCATGAGAGACAGAGACATTCTATTCTTGGGGCGGAGTTTATTAGATCCTTTTTGGCTGATACGGAAGCGGACAAGCAGCTGTTGCGCTGTATAAAATATCATCATGGAAGGGAATTGTCCGGCGCCGGATTGGATATTGATGATTTGGCATATGTTATATATGAAGCGGATAATATTGCTGCCGGCGCAGACAGACGGGAAACGGAAGGAGATCTTAATGACAGGGGTGCGAAGTTTGATTCCGATTTGTGCCTGGAAAATATATTTAATGTCTTTTCGGGGGACGCGGAATCGTCTTATTTTTCTTTACATGAATTAGATGCGATAAAAAAAGATAGCTTTCCCCATGGAAATAAAAGTATAGCGACACAGGGACAATATAGATCCATCATGCGGTATCTGGACGAGAATTTTCAGAAAAAATCACCGATTTTTATGGAAGAAAATGAGCTCCTGCGTATATTGGAAGATACACTCATCTATGTACCGTCAAGCACAAATACGAAGGAACATGCGGATATTTCTTTATATGACCACATGAAAATGACCGGCGCGATAGCAGCTGTTCTGATGAAGTACATGGAAATGTCGAAAATTACGGATTATAAAGAGTTTTGCTTTACTCATAATAAAGAAAACAGAAATAAGGACGTATTTCTGATGATTTCCGGTGATTTCTCAGGCATACAGAAGTTTATATACCGTATCCGATCTAAAGGTGCGATGCGTATGCTTCGCGGGCGTTCTTTTTACCTGGATATCGCACTGGAGAATATAGTAGACGAACTGTTAAACGCATTGCATCTTTCCCGGGCGAATCTGATTTATTGCAGTGGCGGGCACTTTTATATTCTGGCAGACAATACAAAGGAAACACAGGATAAGGTAAAAGCTGTTGCGGAAAAAATAAATCAGAAACTGGTAAAATTGTTTTCCGGGACGTTGTATTTAGCGATGGGGTGTGAACTTCTTTGTGCCAATGATTTAATGGCGGAATCCGATACAGTACATCATAAAAAGAATATATTTCGTTCTGTTTCCGAAAAAGTCTCTATATCTAAGTCATCCAGGTATGGTCCGGATATATTGATGGAATTATTTAATGAAAACAGTAATGTAAATAGAGCGGATCAGGGGGCTCGTGAATGTGACATATGCCATGTTTCGACAGACCGATTGAGCTCTTATAGCGGGAATGAATCAAATGACAGCATAGATATACAGGCTTGTGAAGTCTGCAACGGATTATATCATTTAGGGGCAACACTGATTGATGATAAGAGAAGTGTCTTTGCTGTTCTTTCAAAAAAAGCGGAAGACGTGGACGGTACAATACCGATTTCCGCACTTTCTGATTCATGCTGGCTTACAGCAGCTTCTCAAGATGATTTGAAACAGTGGGCTGAAGCCGGAATACTGCAACGGATTTATGATAAAAATGGTTCTTATACGTCGTCATTCATGGCATCCCGTTTATGGGTGGCAGATTATGCGGCAAAGAATGAGATGGGCAAAGCACTTGATTTCAATGAGCTGGCAGAAATTTCCGGAGATAAGAAAGAAAAGGGGATTAAACGCCTTGGCGTACTTCGGGCAGATGTGGATGGATTGGGGGCGGCTTTTATTGCAGGTTTTATACATAAGGAGAATAAAAATCCGGAAGCCTATGCGACCTTGTCCCGCTATGCTGCCCTGTCACGCAGTATAGCGCTGTTTTTTAGAAAGATAATCAATAGTATTTGTAAAAAAGAATTGCCGGAAGGCATAAAGCCGTTTTATCTTTTTGAGGATAAAGAAAGTGAGCCGAGAAAAATTCATGTAGTATATTCCGGCGGTGATGATCTTTTTCTTGTCGGCGCCTGGGATGATCTGATGGGATTCGCCGTTGATCTGAAACGTGTCTTTTCGGTTTATACTAACGGAAAGCTTACCTTTTCCGCCGGTTTGGGATTGTATTCTTCCACATATCCGATCAGCCGTATGGCGGAAGTCACCGGAGAATTGGAAGAGTTAGCGAAGAACAGTCCTGGAAAAAATAGCATCGCTTTATTTGGCAGTGGTACGGAATATCATCGAAATGAAAAGAATAGCGGTGCAGCGGAAAAAGAAAATGCCGCTGTTTATACATGGGATGAATTTATAGAGAAAGTTCACGGTGAAAAAATAAAGTTCCTTATGGAGCATATGCTGCTGGATGGTATCAATGGCAACAATAAAAGAAATGATCGTATCTCCGCAGGTAAATCGCTTTTATACAAATTAATGAACTTGCTGCAGGGAGCTGCCGGGGATAGGATGGATTTGGCGCGGTTCGCGTATACCTTGGCAAGGTTGAACCCGAGAGAAAAAGAATTGCAGCTCTGTTATGAGGAGGTAAGGCGTCAATTTTACCAATGGGCAATGAAAGAAAAGGATCGGAAAGAATTGATCACGGCTCTTCAATTTATTATTTATCGTATGCGTGATAAGGAGGAAGCATGATGCTGGAAGAAAATCAGATTGTGGATCAGGCGCAGCAGGTGATGGAAAAGTTATGTACAATAGCAAAAACGAATTGTGAGAAACATTTTATTGCTGATCAAGAAAAGAAAAGAAAAATGTATACACAAGAAGAACTAAAGGAACACATAAGAGAGAAGTGGACCTCGGAGCTGGTAACTACAACACAGATACGGAAATTTTTGACAGCCGTAAATACAGTGACCGAAAAAGTGAATGCCTATAAATTAGAGAAGACAGATGACTATGATACATTACCTGTGGAATTGCAGGCGCAAATCAAGTATCTGAAAGTAAAGTTAGCTTATCAGATTGGACGGAATAGGAGTAAGTGGGGAAATCCGGTTGAGGATTTCGAAAAAGAAGCCGGATTAATGAGCCTGATTGACGGGATAAAAAGCAGTACAAAAGAATATGAAAAATTTGCCCATTATATTGAAGCATTGGTGGCTTTTCATAAATTTTATGGAGGGAAGGACTAATTATGGCACAGGTACAGTTAAAAGGGAAATTGCTGATTGGAGCGGTACTTACAGTGAAGACGGGATTACATATCGGGGATTCCAGCGATTTTGCGCCGATTGGCGCCGTAGACAGTCCTTTTATCAGGGATCCGTTGACAAAGGCGCCAATCATTCCAGGGAGCTCTTTGAAGGGGAAAATGAGAACACTTTTAGCAAAAGTGCTGGATGAAAAAGTGGAAGAAGATGGGAAAATCAGTCTCCCAAAGCCTGAAAAGGATGAGACTGTTGTTGCCCGTTTGTTTGGTATCAGTTCCGATACAGAAACGCGGCCGGCTCGTTTGCAGTTCCGAGATGCTTTTATTAAGGAAGAAAGCAGGAATAAGTTTAAAAATTTAGATACAGATACTTATTTGGGGGAAATTAAAGCGGAAAATACGATTAATCGGGGGAGCGGTGTGGCCAATCCCCGGATGATTGAACGGGTACCCGCAGGGATGGAATTTGATTTCCAGCTGGTTTATAACATCGAAGACGAGAGCCAGATGGAAAAGGATATGGAAGTACTGCGCAGAGGATTCCGCCTGCTGCAGTTAGACTATCTTGGGGGACATGGATCCCGCGGTTATGGCAGGATTGCGTTTTCCTCGTTCCATGTACAGAAAATGGATTCGAAGACAGCAGAAATGAGAGAACAGGACGTGTTAGCACAGAAGTTTGAGGAATCAAATTATGAGGCATAAAATCATACTGTTCCGATTTACCTCTCCGGTACACTTCGGTGATGCGGCAGAAGGCGGAGGTCTTGGGGAAATTTTATCTTATTGCAGAGCAGATACCTTTTTCAGTGCACTTTGCAGAGAAGCTGCGGATATTTCACAGGAACTGCTGGCGTGTGTAGCAGAAGGGATGCAAAGGGGAAAACTGCGGTTTTCGGATTTATTTCCGTGGAAGAAGGCAAACCATTGTTACGAGTTGTACCTGCCTCGTCCCGTAATGTATCAAAAGAATTCTAATCCGGTAGAAACGCTTTCTTATGAAGAGGTAAGAGTGCAGTCGGGCGAAAGGAAAAAGCATAAGAAACGTTCTTTTATCCGTGCTTCGGAAATGGAGATTTATTTACAGGGACGGGATATATCTGCCCAGCCTGATTTTGGAAAAGAAGAACTACGTACGCAGTATAATGCCAGAGAAAGGCGTCCCTATGGAATCGGGGCATATCACTTTATGCCTGATGCCGGTTTATATTTTATCCTTTCGGGAAGTGAGGAGCTTGCGGAAAGGCTTAAGCCGCTTATTAAGCTTTTGGGAATGGCGGGAATCGGGGGAAAAAGAAGCAGCGGATTCGGGAAGTACATATTTGAGGATGACCCTTTGGAGTTAAGTGATGAGGATACCTACGGCGGGGATGATGTTTCCCTGTATAAAATGCTGTGTGCCGATCATTCCGATTGTTATATGTCGCTTTCTTCTTTTCTTCCGGAAAAGTCGGAGGTGAAGGATGTATCGGCCGGTACGGGAAAAATCATTAAGCGGGGCGGTTTTGCCTGGTCAAGGGAAATGACGGGGGCGGCGAAGGTCAGTAGTGTGTATATGATGGCATCAGGATCCTGCTTTTCCAAACGGCTTGACGGACGGATTGCCGACGTGAATAATGGTTCCGCGCCGCATCCTGTCTATAAATATGGTAAAGGATTATTTGTGGGGCTGCCACTATGATGAAATATTGGAAAATGAAACTGACTTGTCAATCCCCTGTCCATATCGGCAGCGGAGACAGCTACAAGAAAAATCAGTACTTATATGAGGATAATGGAAGAAAAGCTAAGATTTATTTTCTAAATGAATCGAAGTGGGCGGTATTTTTGGACAGAGGAAAACTCACGAACCATTTAGTAGATGAAATCAATAGAGATCCTACATATTTTTCTCTTTATGACTTTCTAAGTTGCCATTATCCAAAAAAAATAAATCAAGTGATTCAGACATTAGCAAAAAGCGGTGTACTGTCCAATCCGAAAACAGCAGATGTGCCCTATTCTAAAAATCAAAAAAACGCTTTGAATGATATCCATACTTTTATTAAAAATAGTGGGGGCAGGATGTATATTCCCGGTTCCAGTCTGAAAGGGGCGTTCCGCACTGCCATAATCACTGCAATGATAAGAAAGGATAGAACAAAATATGGAAAATACTGGAATGATATTGTAACTGCTGCAGAAGTGGAAGGATATCTTGCACAAAATATAGGCAATGTGATAGATCGTTTGGAAAAAGAACTTTTTATACCGATAGGCGAAGACAGGAAGCGGAATATGGTCAACAGCTGCTTCCGCGGGCTTACGGTGGGAGACAGTACAGCGGCTACCCTGCCGGGGCTTATTGTGCAAAAGGCGGACTTGGGAGAAACCGAAGAAAGACCGCATACCATTTCCCTTTGGCGGGAGTGCATGGCACCCGGCGATACAGTGACTTTTAAGCTGGGAATTGACAGTGTGGAAATGAAAGCTTTGGGAATCTCTGATGCGAAAGGGCTTATTCAGTGCCTTCAGGATTTTGTTGATTTTCAATGTGATTTGCTGTGGCAGTCATTTGGAGATACCAATGAAATACAGGAAATGCAGCATACTGATTTATTGCTCGGCGGGGGATCCGGATTTCTGAGTAAAACGGTGATATACGCACTGGCACCTGATGTCCAAAGCGGACTGGATGTAGTGAAACGACTGATGGCGGAACAATTTAAGCGGGGACATCACGATCAGGGAGAGCATATCTCTCCTCATACTTTGAAATTGGCGAAGCGGGGGAATTCTTATCAAGTCATGGGAATGTGTAAGTTAGAAATGGAAGAAGAATTATGCTGACCTTGGCAGAAACGGAACTGCATCTGCCGGAGGGAATCCTGCTCAATCAATCTTTCGGCTCCGTTTTCCACGGCGCGTTAATCAGTGAGTTGGATAGAGAATGGGCGGAAAAGATGCATGAACAGCAGGTTCGCCCGTACAGCCAATATCTTTTGGTGAAAGAGGGGAAGCCTTACTGGTGTCTGGCAGCACTGACAGAAGAGGTTTTTTGCCACATACTTCAGCCAATGATGCGGAAAGGTTCTCTTTTTTTGGAGCAAAAAGGCTATGAAGTGGGATTGGGCGATTTTCATATGGTGAAACAGGATTCTTTTCAAGGACTGGAAGAGCGGTTCTGGACGGGGACGGACAAGGTACATCATATTGACATGGAGTTTCTGACATCCGCCTCATTTAAGAAAAATGGAGAGTACATGATATTTCCCGAGCTGCCGCTTGTATTGAATAGTTTGATTCGGAAATGGAACGCTTACTCCGACAGCATGGTACTGGGAGAAGAACGGCTGGGAGAAAAACTGGCACAATCCATGTATATGACGGACTATCGGCTGCATACCCATCCCTTTTCCGTGGAAGGGCGGCGCATACGGGCATTCCGGGGAAATATACGGCTTGGTCTTTTTAAAGATGATATAACACGCCGTATGGCGTCTATGCTTGCTGCCTTTGCCGATTATGCGGGGATAGGTATAAAGACAGCTATGGGGATGGGCGCGGTTCATTCGGATATTGCTTATTATCAGAAAAAGGAGCGGTTATGAGAGTCTTATTTACACCTGTGGGAGATACGGATCCCGTCAGAGGGTATCATGATGGAGGGATGCTGCATATTCTCCGTCACTATGAGCAGGTAGGCCGTGTCTTTGTATTTCTCACAAAAGAAATGGAAGATAAGGAAGCAGAGAGCGGATGTTATACAAAAGGGATACAAAAAGTGGCGCCCCAATGTAAGATCGAATTCATCAGGAGCGGAATTACCGAACCTCATATATATGAAAGACTGACAGTTTTGCAGGATGTATTCCATGAGAAGTATGAACAGTACCCTGATGAGGAATGGCTGCTGAATTTGAGCTCCGGCACACCACAGATTAAAACGGTCATGGGACTTATAGGGCTGGATTATCCGAAAACCAAAGCCATTCAGGTTTCCAGTCCGGAAAGAGGATCGAACAGCAGAAACCATCCGGAAGGAACAATGGGATTGGTGGAAATGCTGGACTACAATGATGACGATGAGACCTCTGCACCCAATCGATGCAATGAAGAGGAACTTTCTCTGCTCAAAAAGCACAGTGTGAAATTGCAAATCATATCTCTTGTGGAAAATTATGAGTATGAAGGGGCACTCCAGTTATTGCGGCTCAACCGGGAATTATTCGACCAGATATCTGAACAACTTCTGGAGCATGCGGTTTGCAGGAGAAATCTGATGTGGCGGGACGCCAACAAAATCATTTCGTCTTATAAAGGAAGTCCATTAATCAGCAAGGCAGGAGATTTTGAAGAATTTTTCCGTGTCATGGAACTTAGGCAAAGGAAAAAGCAGCTGCCGGAATTTATCGTAAAAATAACACCGATACTTAAGGAATTAGGGGAAATGTATCTGAAAAATATTCCCGGATTTGACATCAATTTATGTGGACAGAAAAGAAGAGATATTTTTAGGATTAATCGGGATCAGATGGAGAAGAGCTATCCGGGAATGTTGTCCTTTATAGAGAAGGAGATGGGTAATACGCTGAAAAGTGGACCGCTTTATTACAATATCATGGTCTATATGTGTGAATACTTTCGAGAATATGAACATAAAAATGACAAGAAACATAATCAGTTGACCGATATATTTCTTCGGTTGAGAAATGTAGAAGAAAAGGTAAGGAATCTTGTGGCACATGAGATCACAAACATAAATGAGGAAAAAATAGAAAATTTTACAGCGGGAAATGTAGGTAAAGGTTTAAAGTCGAAAGATATTCTCAGGCTGCTTCATGAGGCTGTGAAAATTGTCAGAGGACAGGATATTCTGTGGGATTATGATGAATTAAATAATTTCATCATAGACAGTTTATAGAAAGAAGGTTATCGGACGTGAGCTGGATCTATGTGACAGAACCCGGAGCCAAGCTGGCGAAGCAAGGCGGCCGGTATGTGATCAGTCGTGAGAATGAAACGATCTGCGAAGTACCGTCTGCCGTGGTAGAAGGTGTCACATTGTTTGACTCTATCCAGATATCATCATCCGTCATTGTAGATTTTTTGGAAAGAAATATTCCTCTGACATGGCTGTCTTCCACCGGACGCTTTTTCGGCCGGCTGGAATCCACGGATCATCAGAATGTATTGCGCCAGAAAGAACAGTTTGACGCGTTGGCAGATAAGGACTTCTGCCTTGCGCTTGCGAAAAGAGTTGTGTTTGGGAAAGTATATAATCAAAGAACTATATTGCGGAATTATAACCGCCGTGCCGAGGATCCATTTATTGAAAAAGTAAGAAGTGACATACGGATATTAGCAGATAAGCTGCATATGACTCATTCCGTCGAAGAAGTCATGGGATATGAAGGGATGATGGCACGAATCTATTTTCAGGCGATAGGGCATATCCTTCCTGAAGAATTCCGGTTTGAAAAGCGTACGAAGCGTCCTCCCCGGGATTATTTCAATTCCCTTCTTAGTTTCGGGTATACCCTCCTTATGTATGATTTTTACAGTGCAATCGTAAACTGCGGCCTTCATCCTTATATAGGATTTCTTCATGCACTGAGAAATGGACATCCTGCATTAGCGTCCGATCTCATGGAACCATGGAGACCGGCTGTCGTGGATGCTTTCTGCCTCTCCCTTGTGACGCACCGGGAAATATCTAAAGATTATTTTGTGAAAGGAGAAAATGGGGGGATTTATCTGAATCGGATTGGACGGCGCATATTCCTGCAAGCATATGAAAGGAAAATGCGTACGGTGAATCGTTATTTTCAGGGAACATATTCCTGGCGCCATACCATACAAATGGAATGTGACTCCTATAGTCTTGCTGTGCATCAAAGAGATGTAGAGAAATTAAAGCCGATGGTTATACGATAATGGAAGAAATAGAAATCAGAGTGCGGCCGACAGACGATAATCGGTATATTGTTCTCATCATTTATGACATCACGGATAATAAAAGGAGATTATCTATGGTACGCTGTCTGGAGCAGTTTGCCGTGCGCGTGCAAAAATCCGCATTTGAAGGATTTTTGACACCCAAACAATACGAATGTATATCGGAACTGGCGAGCAGAATCATAAATGCGGAGGAGGATTCCCTGCGTATTTATATCCTCTATGACCATACAAGGGTAAGATCGTGGGGCATAGGTGATATAAAAGAAGACGATGTGATAATATATTGATTAAGAGGAATTGGAGACGGTACAATATGGATGAAAAAAGATTTAATCCGCGCCGATGCCGATGGGTACGGAGAGAAATGTATGGATTGCGTCAGAGGGAAGCCTTTTTGTGCAAGGAGATGGAGGATCCGCCGAAAGATAGCAAAAATGTTCAGACTTGGCGGCATATCATAACGACAGGATAAAAAAAGAATCCCCGAATGAGGGGACGGAAACATTCTTTGGCGAAAGGTGCTTTGCTGTTTCTTTCTAAGGCATAAAAAAAGAATCCCCGAATGAGGGGACGGAAACAATGAGTTTGCCTATGATAGATGAAATTTTCATTTCAGTCATAAAAAAAGAATCCCCGAATGAGGGGACGGAAACTACATCCCAGCCGCCTTTGCTAATGCCATTAACGAAACAAGCAAATAAAAAAAGAATCCCCGAATGAGGGGACGGAAACGATTTGGTTAATGATTACAATGCGAAAGAAAAAATATCATAAAAAAAGAATCCCCGAATGAGGGGACGGAAACTTCTTGCGTCTTCCACATCTTTTATTAATTCCTTTAATAAAAAAAGAATCCCCGAATGAGGGGACGGAAACTGCTTGTCTACCCATGCATCCCTTTCCTTTTTACTGTCATAAAAAAAGAATCCCCGAATGAGGGGACGGAAACGTATAACTATACTGTCATACATAATTGGCTCTGTGGTTATCATAAAAAAAGAATCCCCGAATGAGGGGACGGAAACTGCAGCTCGGTGCAAAGAATGTAAAATGTATATTGTTTCCTATAAAAAAAGAATCCCCGAATGAGGGGACGGAAACTAACAGCGACGGCTTTAATGAGATAGGTCAGGATTTCATAAAAAAAGAATCCCCGAATGAGGGGACGGAAACTTGATCCATCGGCCGGCGGAGCTTCCGTTTTCCGTTGACTTCAAACATAAAAAAAGAATCCCCGAATGAGGGGACGGAAACCTTCTGTTCAATTAGATAGTTTGTAATTTCCCTATAAAAAAAGAATCCCCGAATGAGGGGACGGAAACGGATTGCCGCCGTTGCCATCGAACATAAACGCAGCGGCATTTAATAAAAAAAGAATCCCCGAATGAGGGGACGGAAACTCTATGCGGACGGAATATTTCCCGCTAAACGTTGGGCGGAATAAAAAAAGAATCCCCGAATGAGGGGACGGAAACCTTTCTTTTTCCTCAGGCGATTCCTCTAAATTGAGTTTCGCATAAAAAAAGAATCCCCGAATGAGGGGACGGAAACGCTACCAGTGCGGCTGACATTAGCGCCGCCGTGAAAATTAAGGGTTTGTTCATGCCCATAAAAAAAGAATCCCCGAATGAGGGGACGGAAACGGCGTTTTATAAGATTGAAACATATGAATATGTCCTAATAAAAAAAGAATCCCCGAATGAGGGGACGGAAACCATTCCCATATGTTCTTCAATGGCTCATTCTCAAGCAGCATAAAAAAAGAATCCCCGAATGAGGGGACGGAAACTGTCTGCGGTTTCATTCGGATACCTCGGTTTCTTCTGATAAAAAAAGAATCCCCGAATGAGGGGACGGAAAAAACGATGATGGAGTAATTTCAATGTTTCAGTATGCAGATTGCATTTGACTATTGCATTTCTTTTTACTTACAATAATAAAAAAGGAAGAGAGTGGTAAATAGAGAGGCGCTATGGGAAATACAGCTTTCGGACGGATGGGTGAGGATCGGGCTTGTTTGTACCTGGAGGAGAAGGGAATGACTTTGGTCACCCGGAATTTCAGGTGTAAACATGGGGAAATCGATCTCATCATGAAGGACGGAAACGTTTTTGTATTTATCGAGGTGAAGACCCGGCGGAGCCGTTTATATGGGGAACCGATTGAAGCGGTGACTGTGTATAAGCAGCGGCATATCCGTTATACGGCGGAGGTATTTCTTTTAGCGCGTCATTTGCGTGATATCCGGATCCGTTTTGATGTGGTGGAAGTCATGATGGCGCCGGGGCGTGCGGTGCGCTTACGTCATACAAGGAATGCGTTCTGAGAGAGGGAGATGCCATGTTTGCGCAGGTGTTTGGGACATGTACGTTTGGGTTGAATGGTCATGTGATTACTGTGGAGGTGGATATCAGCCGTGCGTCACCGGCTTTTGATATTGTCGGGCTGCCTGCGGTTTCTGTGAAGGAGTCGAAGGAGCGTGTCCAGTCGGCGATACGGAATTCCGGATATTTTTTTCCTATCGAAAAGGTGACGGTGAATCTGGCGCCTGCGGATTTGAAGAAAGATGGTTCCTGTCTTGATCTGCCGATTGCCATGGGGGTGCTGGCGGCAAGCGGGGTGATTCCGAAGGAGGTTCTTGCATCGGTGATGTTCATCGGGGAGCTTTCTTTGCAGGGGGAAATACGCTCGGTGCCCGGTGTGCTTTCCATGGTTCTTGCCGGACGGGAAGCGGGGATTTCTACTTTTTTCATGAGCCCTGCAGTTGCCGGGGAGGCTCTTCTTTGTGAAAATGTGACTGTGTACGCGCCAAAGACGCTTGGCGAACTGGTGGAGTATCTTTTGGGGCATAGCCCGATGGCTCCTGCCAAGCGGCGGGAAGCGGCGGAATCTAAGTTGAGTGATGTGGATTTTGCCGAGGTGCAGGGACAGATCATGGCGAAGCGTGCTATGGAAATAGCGGCGGCAGGTTCTCATAATGTCCTTATGACGGGGCCGCCCGGATCAGGGAAAACGATGCTGGCACGCCGCATCACGACGATTCTTCCTCCGATGACGCGGGAGGAGGCTCTTGAGGTGACAAAGATTTATTCGGTGGCCGGACTGTTCAAGGCGGAGGATATCATCCGCGAGCGTCCGTTCCGCAGTCCTCATCATACGATTTCCATGGCCGGGCTTATCGGCGGAGGTACGATTCCCCGTCCCGGCGAGGTGACGCTTGCCCATAACGGTGTTTTGTTTTTAGATGAGCTGCCTGAATTTCCACGGGCTGTGCTGGAAGTTCTCCGGCAGCCGTTGGAGGATCGGGAGGTGCATATTTCAAGGGTAAATGCATCCTTTGTATATCCTTCCGATTTTGTGCTGATTGCCGCAATGAATCCTTGTCCCTGCGGATATCTTGGAGATCCTGACCATCCCTGTACCTGCAGTGATGGAGAAATACGGAGTTACGGCAGAAAGATTTCCGGCCCTCTTTTGGACAGGATTGATTTGCATGTGTCGGTGATGCGTCCGAAGTATAGTGAACTCACAGCAACGATTAAAGGGGAATCTTCGGCACGGATTGCGGAACGTGTAGCGGCGGCGAGGGCCATGCAGTCGGAACGGTTGTCTAAATGGCATATGCAGAATAATGCGCAGATGGGGCACCGCCAGCTTCGGGAAACCTGCCGTTTGGACGCGGAGGGGTCGGAGCTGCTCCGTGAGGTTTTTGAAAAGCTCCATTTATCCGCGAGAAGTTATGACCGCATCATTAAAGTATCCCGTACGATTGCCGATTTGGCAGGTACGTCGGAGATTAAGCCCGAGCATGTGGCGGAAGCACTCAGTTACAGAAATATGCTTCCCCGGAGGTCATGATGGATATATTCGCGGCGGCGCTCCCCGGTTGTCCAAGGCTGGGAGCCAAACATATGCGGGCTCTCATAGAGGCGTTCGGAACGGCGGAAGATGTGTGGAAGGCTTCCGATAAGGAGATTGTGGAATCTCATTTGCTGAAAGGGAAGACGGAAGCGTCTTTTTTGGCGTACCGGAAAGAAACGGAGCCTGAAGAAATAGGGGAAAAGTTATACCGGCTGCAGATTCGCTGCGTGACATGGGAGGATGATTTGTATCCCCCGCTTTTACAGACGACGGTAAATCCTCCGGCTGTTTTATTTTATAAAGGAAATGATCCTGTTTTTGAGAAGACGGTGGCGATTGTAGGCTCGAGGAAAGCGACACCTTATGGTTTGCAGACGGCAGAACGGATAGCCTGCGGTCTGGCCGAAAATGGAGTGACGGTGGTTTCCGGCGGCGCGCGGGGAATCGACAGCGCTGTGCATGAAGGGGCATTGCGCGGAGAAAGCCCGACGGTGGTGGCGCTTGCCTGCGGGCTGGATCATGTATATCCTCCGGAAAATAAAAATTTGTTCCAAAAAATCATTGATAATGGCGGTACGATTATTTCTGAATACCCGCCGGGTACGCCGCCTCTGGGGAGGCAGTTTCCCGCAAGGAACAGGATTATCGCGGGAATGAGCCGGGGGATTCTTGTGGTGGAAGCGGCAGAACGGAGCGGCGCTCTTATTACCTCTGACTTTGCTTTGGAAGAAGGACGGGATGTCTTTTCCGTTCCGGGAAATATTTGGCTCGATTCGAGCAGGGGGACGAATCATCTTATACGGAGCGGGGCGATTTGCTGTACGTCCTACGAAGATATCCTTTCTGAATACGGGTGGAACGAAAAGAGTATTTCTTCCAAGAAGGAATCTCCTGAACAGTTGACATTGGAAGAGGAAGTGGTGTATCGTTTCTGCTGTACAGGAGAGGAAGTGACGGCGGAGGATATTCTCCAGCAGTCAGGAATGTCGGTGATGAAGATTACGATGCTCCTGCTCCGGCTTCAGCTTAAAGGGTTTATAAAGGAAACAGGATCCGGCCGGTTTATTACAACAGGACGCGGATAATATAAATGAGATATATACTGTGTTTCATGTAGTATAGGGAGGGTATTTTGGCTATACAGATTACGATCACTGTGAAGGATAAGAAGAAAAGGTCTTCTGCCGGGGAAAAACTTTTCACAAGGAAACCGAATGCCAAGGGGAAACACCTGATTATCGTGGAGTCTCCGGCAAAGGCGAAGACGATTGAGCGTATTTTAGGCTCCAATTATAAGGTGCTTGCCTCCATGGGTCATTTACGTGATTTGCCGCAGCGTACGCTTGGTGTGGATGTGGGAAATGACTTCAAGCCGGAGTATGTTAATTCGGCGGAACGGGCCGATGTCATTGAAAATTTGCAGAAAGAAGCCAATAAGTCGAAAGATATTCTTCTGGCAACGGACCCTGATCGTGAAGGGGAAGCCATTTCCTGGCATTTGTCGAAACTTCTTGATGTGGATCCCCGGTCAAATGCGCGTATCGCCTTTCATGAAATCACGCCGCCGGCGATTAAAGAGGCGGTACTCCATCCCGAACCGATTGATTTAAACCGTGTAGATGCCCAGCAGGCACGCCGCGTGCTTGATCGTCTTGTGGGGTACAAGCTTTCACCGTGGCTGTGGAAGCAGGTTTACCGCGGCCTTTCCGCGGGACGCGTACAATCGGTAGCGACACGTCTGATTTGTGAAAGGGAAGAAGAAATACGGGAGTTTAAGCCTGTGGAATACTGGACGGTGGAAGGGATTTACCGTACAGAGGAAAAGGAAAGTTTCAAGGCAAAACTGACGCAGATTGACAGGCAGGAAGCAAAAATTCATAATGCGGAAGAAGCGGATCGGGTTGTTAGGGGGATTTTAAAACAACCGGCAGAAATCACGTCGGTCACAAAAACGAAAAAGCAGCGTAAGGCAAAACCGCCGTACACGACTTCCACAATGCAGCAGGATGCGGTCAACCGTCTTAATTTCGGATCTAAGAAAACGATGGCTCTTGCCCAGATGCTTTATGAAGGGATCGAAATACCGGGTCACGGACATGTAGGACTGATTACATACATGCGTACTGACTCGACCCGTATTTCCGATGAAATGATCAAGCAGGTACGGCCGTACATTGAACGTGTTTATGGGAAAGACTATCTGCCGCCTAAACCGAATGTATATGCCAGGGGGAAGGATTCTCAAGATGCCCATGAAGCGATTCGTCCCACGAATCTGCAGTTTGCTCCGGATATGCTGGCGGCCGTTTTGTCCCGTGACCAGCTCCGGCTGTATACATTGATCTGGAACCGATTCCTTGCAAGCCAGATGGCGCCCCAGATTTCCCAGGCAACGAATGCAGTGCTCCAAAGCGGCATTTACACACTTCGCGCGACAGGGACGCAGATATTGTTTGATGGATTTACGGTACTCCGGATGGTAAAAGAAAAGAAGCAGGATAATGAAGAGCTTCCTATTCTGCCGGCGCTCCATAAAGGACATACGGTACTCAATACAAAGGCGGAAGGAGAGCAGCATTTCACCGCGCCGCCGCCAAGGTACACGGAAGCCAGCCTGATTAAGACACTTGAGGAGAAGGGGATAGGCAGGCCGTCTACATATGCGCCTATTTTGGATACCATCCAGAGGCGTAAGTATGTGGAAAAAGAGGGAAAACAGTTTGTTCCCACAGATATCGGGTTTAAAGTGACGGATCTTTTAAAGAAATATTTTGCCGGTATTGTCAGTGTGGATTTCACCGCGCAGCTGGAAACCTGGCTGGATAAAATTGCTGACGGCAAAGCGACGTATAAAAAGGTCATGAGCGGGTTCTGGGATGTTTTTGAGAAGGAACTGCAGAATGCCAACCTGGAGGCAGCGAAGACGAAGGAAGAAAATCAGGAAGTATCCGATGTAATCTGCGAAAAATGCGGTGCCCATATGATTGTGAAGATGAGCCGTTACGGGAAATATCTCGCCTGCCCGAATTTTCCTTCCTGCAAAAATATCAAGCCTTATCATACGGGAGAAGAAAAGGAAGAGATTTCCGATGTGGATTGTGACAAGTGCGGCGCGAAGATGGTGTACCGCCAGGGGCCGTACGGCAGATATCTGAAGTGCCCGGAATGCGGGCAGAACAAAGCGATCGTTATTGATACGGGCATAGAGTGTCCGAAATGCCATGAGGGGCATTTGGTGAAGCGCCGCTCAAAGCGGGGACGTTATTTCTATGGCTGCAGCCGTTATCCGGCCTGCGATATGGCAGTCTGGGATGAACCGGTTAATGAGTTCTGCTCTGTCTGCGGCGCGATCAAGGTAAAGAAGGTTCGGAAAAATAAGGAAGAAGAGCTTATCTGCTCTAATCCCGAGTGCACAACGCATCCGAAAAAGAAAACTGTAACGAAAACTTCGGCAGCAAAGAAAAAGACAACAACTGCAAAGAAGACGACTGCCGGGGCGGCGGGGAAAACAAAAACAGGAGCCGGTGATTGATGGAGAAGGTTACGGTAATCGGTGCCGGTTTAGCAGGAAGCGAGGCTGCCTGGCAGCTGGCGGAAATGGGGGTTCCCGTGAAGCTGGCGGAAATGCGTCCGGCAATCGGAACGCCTGCCCATCATACGGGATATTGTGCGGAACTGGTTTGCAGCAATTCTTTCCGTGCGGCGGCTCTTACCAATGCGGTAGGACTTCTGAAAGAAGAGATGCGCCGGCTCGGGTCGGTAATTATGGAATGTGCCGATGCCCACCGTGTCCCTGCAGGCGGTGCTTTAGCGGTGGATCGTAACGGATACGCGGCGGCAGTGACAAAAAAGATAAAAAGTCATCCGCTGATTGAATTTGTCAATGAAAAAATCAGGGAAATACCGGAAAAAGGGATCGTGATTATCGCGACCGGTCCGCTGACAGACGGCGCTCTTGCGGACAGCATAGAAAGTTTCTGCGGCGGTGAAGGACTTCACTTCTATGATGCCGCAGCGCCCATCGTAATGAAAGAATCCCTTGATATGGACATCGTGTACCGGATGTCCCGCTACAATAAGGGAGAGGCGGCATACCTGAACTGCCCCATGAACGAAGAGGAATACAATGCATTTTATGAGGCGCTCAGAACGGCGGAAACGGCGGAAGTCCACGGGTTTGAAAAAGGAAATGTCTTTGAAGGATGCATGCCTGTGGAAGTGATGGCGCAGCGTGGTAAGGATACGATGCGTTTCGGGCCGATGAAACCCATAGGACTTCCTGACCCGCGGACAGGGAAGGAGCCGTATGCTGTTGTCCAGCTGCGTCAGGATAATGAAGAAGATACGATGTACAATATTGTCGGTTTCCAGACTCATCTGAAATGGGGTGAGCAGAAACGGGTTTTCGGCATGATTCCCGGACTTGCTGATGCGGAGTTTGTCCGCTATGGCGTGATGCATCGGAATACCTATATCCATTCGCCCGATTTACTAGAAGCCACTATGGAAACCCAGCAGCGGAAAGGACTCTTCTTCGCGGGACAGATGACAGGCGTGGAAGGGTACGTGGAATCGGCGGCATCGGGAATCGTGGCGGCCTGTTCCGCAGCGGTGCGGGCAGCGGGAAAAGAACCGCGGGCATTCCCGAAAGAGACGGCAATTGGCGCGCTTTGCCACTATATTTCTCATTTTATCGGAAAGAATTTCCAGCCGATGAATGTGAATTTCGGATTGCTGCCTCCTTTGCCTGAAAAGGTGAAGAAAAGAGAAAAGAATGAAAGACTGGCGGCGCGGGCATTGTCAGTCTTGGATGAGTTTATAAAGGGATAAAGAGGAGCCGTTTCTTTCAGGGGACGGCTTTTATCGCGGGGTATAATAAAGGAAGTGAACTTACTATTACCTGAAGCATAAAAGTACAAGGAGGAAATATGTTTACTGCAACAACAATACTGGCTGTAAAGAAAGACGGACATACGGCTGTGGCTGGTGACGGGCAGGTCACGATGGGCAGCGCCGTGGTGATGAAGAATACGGCGCGGAAGGTGCGCCGCCTGTATCATGGAAAGGTCATTGCCGGATTTGCCGGTTCTGTAGCGGATGCATTTGCTCTTTTTGATAAGTTTGAAGGAAAACTTTCCGATTGCAATGGAAATCTGGTGCGCGCTGCCGTGGAGTTCGCCAAAGAGTGGCGGCGGGATCGGGTGCTCCAAAAGCTGGAAGCTCTTTTGATCATGACGGACGGCGACCATCTATTTCTTGTATCAGGCAGCGGAGAGGTTATCGAGCCGGATGATGGCATACTGGCAATCGGGAGCGGCGGGAATTATGCTCTTGCCGCAGCTCGCGCTTTGTGTTCGGTGTCGGATTTATCGGCGGGGGAGATTGCGGAACGGTCACTCCATGTGGCGGCGGATATCTGCGTATATACGAATCATAATGTGATTGTGGAGGAAATAGGATGAAAGATCTGACACCACGGAGAATTGTGGAATATCTTGATGAATACATTGTGGGACAGCAGGATGCGAAACGGTCTGTCGCTGTCGCTCTGCGCAATCGTTGGCGCAGCAGCCGGCTTCCTAAGGAAATAGCCCGTGAAGTAAGTCCGAAAAATATTCTTCTTATCGGTCCCACCGGAGTGGGAAAAACGGAAATTGCCCGCCGCATTGCTGCGCTGACAGGTGCCCCTTTCGTAAAGGTGGAAGCGACGAAGTATACGGAAGTCGGCTATGTGGGCCGCGATGTGGAATCTATGGTGCGCGACCTGGCGGAAGAAGCGGTGCGCCTTGTGAAGAAGCAGGAATCAGGCCGTCACGGGAAAGATGCGGAAGCGGCGGCGGTGCAGAAAATTGCTGAAATCATGTGGCCTGCAAAGAAAAAGGAAACGAGATCTCCTATGGAAATTATTTTAGGGGAAAAGGCGGAGAAGACAGGTGTTTCAGATGAAGGGGAAAGGGAGAGAAGAAAGGATCTGCTTGCCCGTATCAGGAGCGGCGAATTGGACGACCGTCAAATAGAAGTGGAATTGGAGGAAAAAGGAAACATTGAAGATACAGCGGACAATGAACAGGCGAATCGGATTTCTCAAATATTCGCATCCATGATGCCGAAAAAGATGAAGAAGAGGAAAATGACGGTGCGCATGGCCAAAACTGTTCTTGCGGAGGTTTCTGCCGAAGAGATGGTGGATATGGATGTCGTCCGTGACAGGGCAGTTGCGCTTGCCGAAGAACGGGGCATTATTTTTATTGATGAAATCGATAAGATTGCGGGGAGACACGGTGCATCCGGCGGGCCTGACGTATCCCGTGAAGGGGTGCAGCGGGATATCCTTCCCATTGTGGAAGGGGCGACGGTGAAAACCAAGTACGGACGGATAAAGACGGATCATATTCTTTTCATGGCGGCCGGTGCGTTCCATGTATCAAAACCGAGCGATTTGATTCCTGAGCTGCAGGGACGGTTCCCAATCCGTGTAGAATTAAAAAGCCTTACAGAGGAAGATCTGCGGAAGATTTTAACAGAACCGCGGCAGGCTTTGATCCGGCAGTACACGGCGCTTTTGGAAACGGAAGGCGTCACAGTGACGTTTACGGAAGATTCTGTCAGTGCGATTGCGGAAATTGCATCTGCGGTGAATTCGGAAACGGAAGATATCGGTGCGAGGCGGCTTTATACGATTCTGGAGCGGGTACTGGAGGAGCTGTCTTTTGAAGCATCTGAGCTGGAAAATAAAGAAGTTACCATTGACGGTGCTTATGTGAGGCAAAAGCTTGGGGAAATCACGAAGGATATGGATACATCAAATTACATTTTGTAAAAAGAAGAAAGGGAGCCCCCAAAACGGCTCTCTTTTTAATGTAAAGGTCGTAAATGAAATAAGTTGACGAAGGGATTGCCGAAAATTATAATGAAGGAAAGTTCTGAAAGGAAAAGGAGGATATTATGCGCAATGAAATACTGGAGTATTTCCGCAAAGCAAATGGAAATTATGTGTCGGGGGAACAAATATCCAGAGATTTAAACGTATCCCGTACAGCAATCTGGAAGCATATCAATATTCTGAAAAGCAGGGGATATATTTTTGAATCAAGCACACGGAAAGGATATCGGCTGATTTATGCGCCGAATTTACTGACACCTTTGGAAATTGCCAGTGTTCTCCATACGGAAACGCTTGGAAAGAAAGTGGTTTATTTTGAATCGACACCGTCCACAAATGAAGAAGCCAAAAAGATTGCAAGGGAAGGCGCGGAAGAGGGGACGATCGTCGTGGCAGAGGAACAAACGACCGGCCGCGGACGCCTTACAAGGCATTTTTATTCTCCTTTTGCGAAAGGGATTTGGTTTTCTGTCATTTTCCGTCCCACGTTTTTCCCGATGGAGGCATCAAAGAGCACACTCCTTGCAGCAGTAGGAGTCTGCCGCGGTATCCGCCGTCTCGGACTTGCTGATGCAGGTATCAAGTGGCCCAACGATATTCTCTATCATGGGAAGAAATTGGTGGGGATGCTTTGCGAGATGTCGGCTTCTATGGAAAAGATTGATTATATTATTATGGGAATCGGCATCAATACGGGAATGAAGGAAAAGGAATTCCCTGAAGATTTCCGCGGCCATGCGACGTCTTTCCTGAACGAAGGGGTTAATGTGTCCCGCCGGGATTTGCTGGCAGCCGTCCTGGCCGAGCTGGAAGCGGAGTATAAGCTGGCACAGACAGAAGGGTTTGGCCGCGTACTTGATGACTGGCGGAAATTATCCGTGACTCTTGGCGAAGAGGTGCGCGTGATTTTCGGCAATGATAATTATACCGGCAAAGCTGTGGATATTGATGATGACGGCTGCCTCCTGGTAGACACCGGCAGGGAAGTCCGCCGCGTAATGGCGGGCGATGTTTCTATCCGTCCGGCAGATGCGCCAATTCCGCAAAGATAAAACAGAAAAGAAGTAAAATAATTTATGGACAGAAATAAATTTCATTATATGTCGGGTGCCGCTTTATTTGCGGGAATTATGGCGGTACTTTCCCAGTTCGCTTTTCCCGTCGGGGCGGTGCCGGTTACATTACAGACGTTTGTTTGTGCTTTTGCCGGTGGTGTCCTTGGCTGGAAATGGGGCGCGGTTTCTATTTCCGTGTGGCTTCTTCTTGGCGCACTGGGCGTTCCCATTCTTACGATGGGCAAGGCAGGGGTTGGTATTTTCCTGAGCCCTGTGGGCGGTTATTATATCGGATTTATTCTTATGGCCGGTTTCAGCGGGATATATCTTAAAGAAAAAAGCCACTTTTTCACCCAGGGAGTATTTGCGCTTCTGGGGCTCATCCTTTGCTACGCGTTGGGGACAGTTTGGTTCATGATGTACTTTTCTCTTGGTTTGGGGAAAGGAATGCCGCTTTGGACAGCCCTTACGATGACCGTTTTCCCTTTTATCGGATTTGATCTCATCAAAGTGGCCGCTGGTGTATTCTGCGGCATACGTATACAAAAAGCACTCCGAAACGCGGGACTCTTTTTAAATGAATAAATTTAATGAAAGGCGGATCCTCTGCCTTTTTTGCTTGACAGAATCGAGTCTTTATTGCATGATACACATGTGATAAATTACGGTTTCGTGATTTATAAACCAAGAGGGGAAATCCGGATCCGGAGGCACCTTTATTCTGAGAGGCGATGAATAATGCTGCTTGCTTTTGATGTAGGGAATACAAATATTGTCTGTGGTATTTACCGTGGAAAGGAATTGCTCAATCACTGGCGTCTGGCAACGGATACACTCCAGACTGCTGATGGCTATGCCAGTGTGTTGGGAACGCTGTTCCGTATTAACGGACTTCAGTTTTCCGATATTGAAGATGTCATTATTTCAACAGTGGTACCGCCGATTATTCCTATCCTTGAATCTCTTTCGCGCCGTTATTTCAGCGTGAATCCCATTCTTGTGGGACCGGGGATTAAAACGGGGCTGAATATCCTTTATGACAACCCGAAAGATTTGGGGGCTGACCGTATCGTTAATGCGGTAGCCGCCATCGCTGAATATAAGTGCCCTCTTATTGTTATCGATTTGGGAACGGCGACAACGTTTTGTGTCATCGATGAAAAAGGGAATTATCTTGGCGGGGCTGTTGCTCCGGGGATCAGTATTTCCATGGAAGCCCTTTTCCAACGGGCGTCCAAACTGCCGCGTATCGAACTGTTGAAACCGAATTCCATTATTTGTCGAAATACCGTGTCTGCCATGCAGGCAGGGATTTACTACGGCTTCGTGGGACAGATTGATGAAATCGTTACCCGTATTAAAGCGGAAATGAAACGGAACGATATCAAGGTCATTGCTACGGGCGGTCTGGCGACGCTTATGGCGGGTGCATCCCGAACGATTGACAGGGTGGATTCCATGCTTACTTTGAAAGGTCTTTTGATTCTCTATGAAAAAAACAAGGGGGATCGGAAACCATGTATGTAAAAAACACTTGAAATTTCAGTCAGTGCCGGTTATAATATGGAACACATGGCCGGTTAGTCAAACGGTTAAGACGCTGCGTTCTCAGCGCAGAGAGTATGGGTTCGAATCCCATACCGGTCACCAGAAAAGGTTTCGCTGAATGATGGAAACATCTTTGGAGAAACCTTTTTTTCTGGCTTGATTTTTCTTGTATTCATGATGATGGTATAATGAAATGACAAGATAGGAGATTAACAATGGATAGTAAAATTAAAAAGTGGATCATGGTGATGCTGGCGGTTCTTGTTATTTCCGCTGCAGCGGCAGGTTTTATGCCTGAATGGAAAAAGACGTCCGCCATCGGGAAGGGTAAGGACTATGTGGCGGAAATCCGCATTGATGGTACTATTTACGGCGGTCCCCGCAATGGGACTCTCCTGGGGGCGTCAGAAGGCGTTTCCAGCGAGCAGGTGATGTATGAAATGGAACAGGCGCGGAAAGATAATCGGGTAAAGGGCGTCCTTCTCCGCATTAACAGTCCCGGCGGTTCTACGGGAGCAACGCAGGAAATTGCGGAAGAAATGGACAAGATTAAGAATGCGGGAAAGCCGATCGTCGTTTCCATGGGGGATATGTGTGCTTCTGCAGGATACTGGCTCGCCAGCAAAGGCGATTATGTTTTTGCCAATCCCGCTACCCTGACAGGAAGTATTGGCGTGTACATGGATTATACGAATGTTGAAGAGCTTATGGGTAAGCTGGGTGTAAAAAATGAAAAAATCAAAAGCGGTGCCCATAAGGATATTCTTTCTATGTACCGGCCCATGACAGGAGACGAGCAGAAAATGCTTCAAACCATGGTGGATGATATTTACAGCCAGTTTGTGAAGACCGTGGCTGACGGAAGACGTATGGAAGAAAGCCGTGTAAGAAGTGTGGCTGACGGACGGATTCTTACCGGCCAGCAGGCTATGGAACTGGGACTGGTTGATGCGATGGGGAATTATTATGATGCCTTGAATTATGCGGGAGGCGTCGCCGGAATAGAAGGGGACAGTGTACCGGTGAAAAGATATTCCGTAGGAACATCCTGGAAAAATATCCTTGCAGGGGAAATGGACAGTGCTGTGAGGAGTTTAGCAAAAAACATTTCAGATAATATATGGGGCACGTTTTCCCAGACGCCGGCACCCTCTGTTCGTTAAGGAGCTATGATGAATACAGTTTTAGACTTAATATACCGTTTGCTTGCCCATCCCACAGACGCGATGTCTGATGTGACTACCGGTGAAAAAATGAAAGAAAGCAGTATCATCTGGGGGTTCGTGATTTTGCTTCTTGCTCTTTCTTCCGTGGAGGCAGGAAGTTTTGTGACGGCTTTTCTGGCATCTTTTGTCGGGACAGGCTCTCTCCTTTTGCTACACAGTGCCGTGGTGGATTATATTTCCGGACTCCTTGGCGGGCGGGGAACGGCAAGAGGGATTACGGCGGGGTTCATGTGCGCGTCGATCCCTTATGCTTTTTCTGTTTTCTTTTCTCTTATAGGACAGTTTGGCCTGGACGGCATCCACAGATTTGCTGTTTTTGCTATTGTTGTCTGGAGCTTTTTCTTAGACATTCTTGCCATCCGTGCAAATTACGGGTTTGGGAAAGGGAAAGCCTTTTTTATCAGTATTTCTCCTTTCCTTCTCTGCGGCATGCTGATTACTGCATTGTTTGTTATCGGTATTATGACAGCTCTTGCAGGTATTTCGGAACTCCAGGATGTGGAGGGTATCATAAATTCTTTCTGAGAAAACGGGGGTGCCGGCAGCTTATCGGGACACTGAATATTGCCTGGTTGTGGTATAATGACTTAGTATTACATGGCTGAATTTTGAAATAAATGATTCATTTATTGGAGTTTTGCAGGAGGAAATATTATGTGCGGTATATTGGGCTATGTGGGAAATGGAAATGCTTCCGATTTCCTGATAGAAGGTCTGCGCCGTCTGGAATATAGAGGTTATGATTCGGCAGGCATTGCCGTGTATGAAAATGGGAAAATCGAGATTGAGAAAAAAGCGGGACGTCTGGTAAATTTGGAAAAGGCGCTGGAGTCCCATCCTTTACGTGGAAATATCGGTATCGGGCATACCCGATGGGCAACTCACGGCAAACCATCAGATGTGAATGCCCATCCCCATGGGGATGAAAATAATCATTTTGTCATCGTTCACAATGGCATTATTGAAAACTATATGGATTTGAAAAAAGATCTTCTGAAAAAAGGTCATGTATTCAAGTCTGAAACGGACAGCGAAGTCGTTGCCCATTTGGCGGAAGAGCTTGATGACGGTGATTTTTTCTCTACCGTCCGCAAGGTGCTTGCTGTAATCGATGGTTCTTATTCTCTTGTATTCATGCATGATGCCGATCCCGATACGATTATCTGTACAAAGAAAGATAATCCGCTGATTATAGGTCTTGGCGAAGATGAGAATTTCATTGCATCCGATATTCCTGCAGTGATTAATTATACCCGCCGTATTTATATTTTGAATGACGGGGAGATTGCGGTCGTAAAAAAAGACAGTGTTTCCGTGTTCAGTGCTGACGGTCTTCCTATTTCAAAAAAAGTACAGGAAGTTACCTGGTCGGCGGAAGCGGCGGAAAAGGGCGGATTTGACCATTTTATGCTGAAAGAAATTTATGAACAGCCGAAAGCAGTCCGTGATACTGTAAAAATTCATTTGAAAAAAGACGGCACTGTGTTTTTTGATAAGCTGAATTGGACGAAAAACAGTCTTGAAAATATTGACAATATTCTGATCACTGCCTGCGGTACGGCATATCATGCGGGGCTGGTGGCAAAGCACTATATCGAACGGTTCGCGAAAATTCCGGTTTCCGTGGAAATCGCGTCGGAATACAGATACAGCCGTCCTCTGACGACGGGAAGAACGTTATGTATCGTTATCAGCCAGTCCGGTGAAACGATCGACACACTGGCGGCTCTGAAAGAAGCAAAGCGTCTTGGCGCCCAGAGCATCGCGGTGACAAATTCCATCGGATCTTCCATTGCCCGTGAAACAGATGTGGCCATTTACACACTGGCCGGTCCGGAAATCGCCGTGGCATCTACAAAAGCATATACTACACAGCTGGTTTCCCTTTTGATGCTTGCTCTCTATATGGGGCAGGTAAAAGAGAGTATTTCTTTGGAACTGGTGAGGAAGCTGACTGCCGCTCTGCTTGAACTGCCGAAGCAGATTGAAGAAGTGCTTACTGAAAAGGAACATATGTCTGAGGTGGCGGACCGCCTGATTAAAGCAGAAGATATTTTTTATCTTGGGCGCTCTATTGACTATGCCATTGCCATGGAAGGAGCACTGAAACTGAAAGAAGTTTCTTATATCCATGCGGAAGCATATGCGGCCGGTGAATTAAAGCATGGCACGCTGGCTCTTATTTCTGCCGAAACGCCGGTTATTGCCGTGGCAACACAGAATAACGTGAGAGCTAAGATGTACAGCAATATACAGGAAGTACGCGCCCGCGGTGCAGATGTACTGGGAATCGGTTATGATGATGATCATGAGCTTGAAAAATATACTACAGGAATCGTGAGAATTCCGAAAGTAGACGAATTTATCGCCCCTATTCTTTCTGTCATTCCTATGCAGCTTCTTGCATACTATACCGGTATCAAACGGGGCAATGACGTGGATAAGCCCCGTAACCTGGCCAAATCGGTCACTGTGGAATAAGGAGCATAGATACATAATGGATGTTATTTTTTCGGGAATCCAGCCCAGCGGTTCTTTAACTTTAGGAAACTATCTGGGGGCATTAAAAAATTTTATCCCTTTTCAGGAAAAAGCGGAATGTTACTATTGTGTTGTAAACCAGCACGCGATTACTGTTCCCCAGAATCCGGCACTGCTTCATGAACGGACACGGAATCTGGCGGCACTCTATATCGCGGCAGGGATGGATCCGAAGAAGGCGACGATTTTTGTCCAGTCGGAAGTACCGGAGCATGCCATGCTTGGGTGGATGATGATTTGCAGTGCGTATGTGGGAGAAATGGAACGCATGACGCAGTATAAGTCAAAAGCACAGAAAGAGGAAAAGAAAGAGGGGTTTATTCCCCTGGGACTTTTAACATATCCGCCCCTTATGGCTGCCGATATTCTCCTGTATCAGGCAAATCTCGTGCCGGTTGGTGAAGACCAGCGCCAGCATATGGAAATTACAAGGGATCTGGCGGAACGTTTTAACCGCAAGTATGGCGAAGTATTCACCATTCCTGAAATGTGGGCCCCCCAGGGCGGGGCGAGAGTCATGAGCCTTCAGGAGCCGACAGGTAAAATGAGCAAGTCTGATGATAATGAATGGGCGACCATCCATATGCTGGATACAGCAGATGTAATTGTGAAGAAAATAAAGAAGGCAGTCACCGATTCAATGGCGCATGTCCACTATGACAAGGCGAACCAGCCCGGCGTTTCCAATCTGATGAGTATCCATTCGGCTATTTCCGGAAAGACTTTTGAAGAAATAGAAACGATGTATGACGGACAGGGATACGGCACGTTCAAGAAAGATGTAGCTGATCTGGTAGTAGAAGAACTTAGTCCGATCCGTTCCCGATATGATGAACTTACAGGAACTCCCGAACTGGATGCCATTCTTGATGACGGTGCCGTCCGCGCCCGTGCGAAAGCCCGCATGACGTATGAAAATGCAATTCATGCCATGGGGCTGTATAGAAAATAATAGGAATGAGAACCGCGATGACTTCACCGCGGTTTTTGCGTATTGAATGGTATTTCATTCTGAGGAATTTTTACAAAAAAATATCGTCCATGGTAAAATACACATGAATTTTTTACGGAGGTAAAAGAAATGCGTAAATTATATATTTTGGAACTTGCTGCGGCTTTATGGCTGTGTATGGCAGGCTCCGTATCGGCAGAAATTCTTCACATGGGAATGCGTGGCGCCGCTGTGGAATCCTTGCAGAATGATCTGGTAGAAACGGGATATCTGGCGCGTACGGTAGATGGCGACTATGGATCGACCACGGTGAAGGCGGTATCGGAATTTCAAAAAGATCATGGACTCCCTGTTACGGGAAAAGCAGATGACAGCACACAGGCAAAGCTGAAAGAAGATGACGGGAAAGGGTATCGTGATGGAGGCGGGATCGTATATGCCCAGGGAAATCGGGGGGATATGATTGCTGAACTGCAGGACCGTCTTGCGGCGGCAGGCTATCTCACTGGCGCTTCTGACGGTATCTATGGCAGCGGCACGGCGGCTGCCGTGGAACAGTTCCAAAAAGACCACCGACTTCCGGTGTCGGGAGCTGTAGATGAACAGACACTTTCCCTTTTGGGAGGGGGAGAAACGGGAGAAGCAAAGAAAGAAAACAAAAAGGAAATAAAGAAGGAACAAAAGAATAAAAAAGACATGCATTATACAAAAGGTGACCGCGGGAGTGAGATCAAAACATTACAGAATAAGCTCCGCCGCGCGGGGTATCTGGACGGGGAAGCAGACGGCATTTACGGTAACGACACAGAAAGCGCCGTGCGCGCACTGCAGGAAGAACATGGTTTATCCGTTACAGGAAATGTGGATGATGCTACGTGGAAACTGCTCGGCGGGTTAAGCGCTCCTTCTGCGGGCGGCGGCACGTTAAAAGCAGGAGATCGGGGCAAGCGCGTCGTTAAATTACAGAACAGGCTCCTTCTGCACGGGTATAATCCTGGCGGTTCTGATGGTATTTACGGAGCAGCAACAGCAGAGGCGGTCCGTAAATTGCAGGCGGAAGAAAAACTGGAAAGGACAGGAATGGCAGATACCAATGTGTGGGAACGTTTGGAAAATGCGCCAAAATTTACGGGGAAGTATAAAAAATCATTTCAAATGAAATCTACGGCATACACGCCGACGGACGGCGGCGGCTCCGGCCGTACCGCCTTGGGAAACTATGCAGGGAAAGGGCATGCGGCGGTAGACCCTGATGTGATTCCTCTGGGGAGTATCGTATATATCGAGGGATACGGCTATGCCATTTGTGATGATATCGGCGGAGCCATACAAGGATATGTTATCGATGTCGGTGTGGACAACCTGGAGCAGGCATACCAGTGGGGGTCAAGAGATAATATTACCGTTTACCTTATTTCCTGAAGTTTTAAGTTAAGTGATAAAGAGCTGCGTGGTGAAGAACGGACACGCGGCTTTTGTATTGCGGCAGCAAGTCTGTTTTGCTAAAATAAATTGGGAAAACTTGTTTTATGAGGCAATCTATTTTCTGAAAATATATGCGCGTTGTAAAAAACGGCGGGAGGCAATATGGAGAGTTTGACGGCGGTCGTTTTGGCTGCAGGCCAGGGTACAAGAATGAAGTCGCAATGGCCGAAAGTTCTGCACAAAGTTTGCGGCGTCCCTATGGCGGAGCAGGTCATTCGTACGGTAAAAAAGGCAGGATCTGAAAAATGTGTGGTTGTCACGGGATTCAAAGAGGAACTTGTTCGTGAAAGGCTTGCCGGAGAAAATATTTATTTCGTCCATCAGGAGGAACAGCTGGGAACCGCCCATGCGGTGATGCAGGCGGTTCCTTTGTTTAAAGATAATCGTGACGGGTATGTGCTTGTGGTTTGCGGGGATACACCACTTTTGCGCCGGGAAACGATCGAAGGTCTCGTCTGTGCGTGCAGGGATCATGACGGCGCCGCGGCTGTCCTGACGGCAATTATGGACAATCCTTTCGGATACGGAAGAGTTCTCCGCGATGCAAAAGGACATATGATTTCCATTGTGGAACAGAAGGACGGTACGCCGGATCAGCTGGCTGTCCATGAAATCAATACAGGGACGTATGTGTTCAAAACAGGTGCACTGCTTGATTCTTTGGAGAAGGTAGACAATAAAAATGCCCAGGGTGAATATTATTTGACTGATGTGTTTGAGATATTAATTAAGGCGGGGCGGAAAGTGATTCCTGTTGCAGCTGAAGACGCAAGCGAGACAATGGGCGTTAACTCCCGTATCCAGCTGGCAGAAGCTGACCGCATCCTTCGCATCCGTAAAGCGGAAGACCTGATGGCGGCAGGTGTCACAGTCACCGATCCGTACAGTACATATATCGAGCAGGATGTAGAAGTGGGACAGGATACGGTGATTTTACCGGGAACAATGCTGCAGGGGAAAACAAAAGTAGGGAAAAACTGTACTCTTGGTCCCGATACGCAGCTTACCGATGTGATTTGCGGTGACGGTAATCATTTAAACCGTGTATATGCCCATTCCTGTGAATTGGGAGATAATAATGAAATCGGGCCGTTTGTCCACTTACGTCCCGAGACCTGTCTGCACAATGATATTAAAATCGGGAATTTCGTGGAAGTGAAAAATTCCGACGTGGACGATGGTACGAAACTGCCGCACCTGATTTACTGCGGCGATTCCGATTTAGGGAAAAACGTGAATTTCGGATGCGGAACGGTAACGGTAAACTTTGACGGAAAAAATAAGCACCGCTGCACGATTGATGAGCATGCATTCATCGGGTGCAATACAAATCTTGTGGCACCGGTTCATGTAGGGACAAGGGCGTTTACCGCCGCGGGCTCGACGATTACGAAGGATGTTCCTGCCAAAGCTCTTGCTGTGGGCAGGGCAAAGCAGGTGAATATTGAAAATTGGGTAAAAGAAGATACATATAAAGATTAGCCTGTTTTATATTTCCGTCCAAGCAGGATAGTTTCTGTTTGAGAAAAGGTATATAATATAAGAAATGTTGCCATGAAGACGGCATGGGGGAGTTATTGTCGGAGATCCCGCAGGGGAGAAAAGGAGAGCATCATAAATGGATATGGAAGGTACATCGAGACTGAAAATTTTCACAGGAACCGCGCATCCGGCTCTTGCAAAAGAAATTTCAGATTATATCGGCGTTCCGCTTGGAAAGTCTTTGTGCGGAAGATTTAATAATGGCGAAATACAGGTCATGATTAATGAAAGTGTCCGTGGCAAAGACTGTTTCATCATCCAGCCGACAGGTTCACCGGTAAACGATAACCTGATGGAAATGCTGATTATGGTAGATGCGCTCAAAAGGGCTTCAGCACGTAATATTACCGTGGTCGTCCCTTATTACGGCTATGCCCGCCAGGACAGGAAAACCCGCGGCAGAGAACCGATCAGCGCGAAACTGGTGGCGGATCTGCTTGGAACGGCCGGTGTTACAAGAGTGGTGACCATGGATCTCCACGCGGGACAGATCCAAGGCTTCTTCGATGTCCCTGTAGACCATCTAGCTTCTGCAGCGCTACTTGCCGATTATGTAAAATCCAAGAATCTGGAAAATTTGACGGTCGTATCTCCTGATCTGGGCGGTGTAAACCGTGCCAGAGATCTGGCTGACCGCGTAGGCGCGCCTATCGCTATTATTGAAAAACGCCGTCCGGAACCGGGCGTAGCAAAGGTTATGAATATTATCGGCGATGTAAAAGGAAGAAACTGCTTCGTTGTTGACGATATCGTAGACACGGCAGGCTCCCTTTGTGAAGGTGCGAAAGCACTCATGGAGTACGGCGCTGCCGGTGTGTATGCGGCTGTATGCCATCCTGTGCTGACCGATCCGGCGACAGAAAGAATTAAAGAATCTGTGTTGAAAGAATTGGTAGTGACCAATTCGCTGCCCATAGAAAAAGAAAAAATGCAGGATAAATTGACAGTGCTGTCCGTGGCTCCTCTCCTTGGGGAAGCAATTCTTCGTATTTTCCATGACGCTTCCGTCAGCGCCCTTTTCGATAAATGAAATTGGTGGCAGGACTGGGGAATCCCGGTAAAGAATATGAACATACCCGCCACAATATGGGATTCGATGTTATTGACGAGTTGGCCCGCCGCTGGTCTGTGAATGTCTGGCAAACGGACATGAAAGCGGAGATCGCTTCCGTTGTGAGGTTCGGCGAAAAGATCCTTCTGGTGAAGCCGCTGACTTATATGAATCTCAGCGGGGACGCAGTAGGAGCGATTGCCAATTACTACAAAATACCTGCAGAAGATATTTATATCATCTGCGATGATTTGGATTTGCCGGCGGGGAAAACACGGATTCGAAAGAAGGGGTCTGCCGGTGGTCATAATGGCATCAAATCCCTGATTGCCGGCCTTCACACGGAGGAATTCGTCCGTTTCCGTATCGGGGTGGGACATCCGAAGGACGGGCATACCGTTATAGAGCATGTTCTTGGCCGGCCATATGGTGAAGAAATTGAACGTATCGAAGCCGCAAGGAAGTATACTGCTGATTCAGTGGAACGGGCGTTAGAAACCACTGTGGACAAAGCTATGAATGAATTTAATCCCAAACGGGGGAGATGAAGATATCCGTGAATATAGAGAAGGACTCTTTATGTTCACGGTTCTTTATTATGGATACGTGTAGAAATCCGTCTTGACTCAAAAAATTATTCAGCTGTTGTAAAATCCAAGATCGGCTATTGTGCGGAGCAGGTTATCACCATTGGATAGTATGATAAAATAGAAAACAAAGATGTTATGCAGGAGATATTATGAATGGGAAATTGATTGTTCTTGAAGGAATTGATGGAAGCGGAAAGGCGACGCAGTCAGGACTTTTGGAGGATCATCTTATTAAGAGGGGAAAAGACGTCATGCATATTTCTTTTCCTGATTATGGAAGTCCTTCCTCGGCGCTGGTGAAAATGTACCTGAACGGTGATTTCGGCAGAGCACCGGGGGATGTGAATCCTTATGCAGCGTCCATGCTCTATGCGGTGGATCGTTTTGCTTCGTTTCGAATGAAGTGGAAATCTTTCTATGAAAACGGGGGGGTCGTGATTGCCGATCGGTACACGACGAGCAATATGGTTCACCAGATGACGAAGTACGATGATGAAGGAAAGCGGAAAGAGTTCCTTTCCTGGCTGGATCATATGGAATATGAAGAATTGGAGCTTCCCCGTCCGGATGTGGTGATTCTTCTTGATGTACCGCCGGCTGTTTCCAAAAAATTGGTTCGTGAGCGGGCAAAGCAGGGCGGGTCTATGGATATCCATGAGCAGCATTCGGCATATCTTGAAAAATGCTGCGATGCGTACCAGGTACTTTGTGAAACTTATGACTGGCTGCGTATTTCCTGCATGGCGGATGGCAGATTGCGGAGTACGGATGACATTTCAAAGGAAGTGCTTGATGCTGTGCTTTCCCAGCTTGGATAACTGTTGACGGGATTTTTATTGATTTTATTCATGGGTTTGCTATAATTGAATAGGTTTAAGGAATATACAGGCATCAGCTTGTGTGTTTCCAATTATGTATCTTCAGGGCAGGGTGTGATTCCCGACCGGTGGTAAAGGTTTTCCTGAGCCCACGAGCCGTATGGCTGATTTGGTGTGATTCCAAAGCCGACAGTACAGTCTGGATGGGAGAAGATTGTTTTTCTGATTTCGTAAGAGCCTCCCTGAAGACGGGAGGTTTTTTATGCGGATCGATGATGACAAAAAGTTTATGGCGCGGGCGCTGGAGCTGGCGGCTAACGGGATGGGACATACCCGTCCGAATCCTATGGTGGGCGCGGTACTTGTAAAAGACGGCGAAATCATCGGTGAAGGATGGCACGAATTTTATGGCGGGCCCCATGCGGAAGTCAATGCTTTTGCCGATTGCAGGGCTGATCCCGCCGGAGCGACTCTTTATGTGACGCTTGAACCGTGCTGTCATTATGGAAAGACGCCGCCCTGCGCGGATCTCATCGTATCCAAGAATCTTGAGCGTGTCGTGGTTGCCATGCAGGATCCAAATCCGCTTGTGTCAGGAAAGGGCATCCGGAAACTGAAAGATGCGGGGATTTTCGTGACGACTGGTGTGATGGAAAAAGAGGCGCAGGTTTTAAATGAAGTTTTCATGAAATTTATTACAGAAAAGAAACCTTTCGTCCTGTACAAATCAGCAGTGTCCATGGATGGAAAAACGGCATGCCATACGGGAAAGTCGCAGTGGATTTCATCGGAAGAATCAAGAGAAGAGGTTCGTACGCTGCGCGGCCTGTACGCGGCTGTCATGGCAGGAGCGGGAACGATTGCCGCAGATGATCCTCTCCTTACGGCACGGACGGAGGGATTGGAAGATCCTGTCCGAATCATCATAGACGGCAAATTATCCGTCTCCATGGAGTCTCGTGTTTTCGGCGGCGAGTCACGGGTGATCGTTCTGACTACTTTTTCTGCCGCATCTGAAAAGGTGAAGGCTTTCCAGTCAAAAGGAATTGAAGTGATTTTTGCCGACAGCGATACGGAGGGCTGTGTTGATCTGGAAGCGGCCATGATCGGTCTGGCGGTGAAAGGGATCGACAGCATCCTTCTCGAAGGTGGAGCGGAAACGGCGGCAGCCGCTTTTGAAGCGGGTATTGTAGATAAAATCCGTTTCTATATGGCGCCTATACTTATTGGAGGGAAAGATGCACCTGGGGCGGTCGGCGGTACAGGCGCAGCGCTTATTCCGGAAGCGGTGCAGCTGGAAAATATCCGTACCGAGCGGAGTGGTGTGGATCTTGTGGTAGAAGGATATGTAAAGAAGAGGAAAAAGGTACCCGCCGAAAGACCGCTGCCTGAAAAGTTTAAAGCGGATATCTCCGGGAAGAAAGGAAGTACTGCTGTTGAAAATGAAATAAGGGATCGGGAACCGGAAAAAATGCAGGAGGAAATAAAGGAACCTGCAAAAATGGAGAAAGCAGCAGAAAAAATGGCTGAAGCACAGGAAGCCAGACTGCCGGAAGGACAGGCGTAGCCATGTTTACCGGACTTGTGGAAGAAATCGGGCAGATTAAAAAGGTGGACCGCACAGGAAGTTCCTGCCGGCTTACAATTGCCTGCCATAAAGTGCTGGAAGGCACGAAAGCGGGTGACAGTATCGCTGTCAACGGAACCTGTCTTACGGTAATGGCTTTTGACGGGAGTACGTTTTCCTGTGATGTCACGCCTGAAACGATGCGGCGTACTGCCTTTTCCCTGTTTGCCTCGGGGACGCCTGTGAATTTGGAACGGGCGCTCCGTTTCTGCGACCGTCTTGGCGGGCATATTGTGCTGGGGCATGTGGATTTTACCGGACGTATTCTTTCTTCTGAAAAAGAAGGAATCGCTCTCAATCTGACATTTTCGGCGGAAGAAAAATATATGAAGTATATTCTTGAGAAAGGCTCTGTTGCCGTAGACGGTGTCAGCCTGACCGTGGCAAAAAGGGGAGATTCATCTTTTATGATTTCCCTTATTCCCCATACGGGAAGCCTGACGGTTCTTTCTACTAAGCGTATAGGTGACCCGGTGAATATAGAGTGTGATTATTTGGGAAAGTATATAGAGCAACTCATGCAAAAAGAACATGAGGGAGTAACAACAAAACGTTTAAAGGATTTAGGGTATGGAGGCCATTATGGAATTTAAATTTGATCCGATTGAAGAAATTGTGGAGGAAATCAGACAAGGGCATATTGTCATCATGCAGGATCCTGCTGATCGTGAAAATGAAGGAGACTATATCTGCGCAGCTGAATTTGCTACACCTGAAAATATCAATCGCATGGCATCGGAAGCGAGAGGCTTGATTTGTATGCCTATGGCGGGGGAAATTGCCGATGCGCTGTATCTTGCTCCGATGGTTCGTCATAATACGGACAGCAACCAGACGGCATTTCTTACGTCAATTGATTTTAAGGATGCGGGAACGGGGATTTCTGCAGCAGCCCGTTCCATGACGGCTATGGAAGCGGTCAGAGACGGAGCCAATCCAGCAGACTTTAAACGGCCGGGGCATATGTTTCCTCTGAGAGCAAAGCCGTGGGGGGTTCTTGCACGGCCGGGACATACAGAGGCCACTGTGGATCTGGCCAGAATGGCGGGACTTAAACCGGCAGGTCTTTGCTGTGAAATCATGGATGCAGGCGGTGCGATGTCTGATAAGAAAAGCCTTTTTAAACTGGCAAAAGAAAAAGGTTTGAAGATTGGCAGTATTCAGGATCTGATTGAATACAGAAAGATTCATGAAAAACTTATTGAACGGGTCACGGAAGCGGAGCTGCCTACCAGGTACGGTAAGTTTCGTATATATGGCTATGTGAACCTCATCAACCGCGAACACCATGTGGCGCTTGCCATGGGGAATGTAAATGACGGCAGACCCGTTCTCTGCCGTATCCATTCCGAATGTCTCACAGGAGACTGCTTTGGTTCCCGCCGCTGTGACTGCGGCGAACAGCTGGATACTTCTATGAGAATGATTGCAAAGGAAGGCAGGGGTGTACTCATTTATCTCCGTCAGGAAGGACGCGGCATCGGCCTTATCAATAAGCTCCGCGCATATGCTTTGCAGGATGAGGGGTATGATACGGTGGAGGCAAACCTGAAACTCGGATTTGCCGCTGACCTTCGGGAATATATGACGGGTGCCCAGATTCTTCATGACCTTGGTGCTGAAACGATTCGTATTCTTACAAACAACCCGCAGAAAATCGGGGATGTAAGTGAATATGGAATTACTATTGCAGAACGGATCCCTATTGAAATGGAACCGCACAGCGAGGATGAATTTTATTTACAGACAAAGCAGGATAAAATGGGACATATGCTTCATGCCCATAAATAATTTACTGAAGGAGGCGGCTTATGAATATTATTTCAGGACTTTATAATGAAGGACAAATCAGAGTGGGTATCGTAGCGACCCGTTTTAATGAGGTGGTTGTATCCAAGCTGGTTGACGGCGCGGCGGACGGTCTTTCCCGTCACGGAGTGGATATGGATACTGTAGATCTGGCATGGGTGCCGGGAGCGTTTGAGGTTCCCCTGACTGCGAAAAAGATGGCGGAGAGCGGCAAGTATGACGCCATTCTCTGTCTTGGCGCCGTTATTCGCGGAGAAACGGACCACTATGCTTATGTATCCACAGAGGTAACGAAAGGAATTGCCCAGGTATCGCTTTCCACCGGTGTACCCATTCTTTATGGGGTTCTTACGACTGACACTGTGGAACAGGCACTGAACCGTGCGGGGCTGAAGGCAGGCAACAAAGGTTTCGAATGTGCTTTGGATG
>OLOT01000169.1_pt1 | contig 50837 bp, 37 predicted proteins | sample 1671991 | NCBI WGS metagenome assembly OLOT01 (sample SAMEA3136634, study PRJEB25190) | human gut metagenome | biome: human gut; feature: human-associated habitat; material: faeces | place: Austria | collected 2013
GACTATGGCGCAGCGGAAGCCTATCTCACATTTGAGCATGACGAGTTTACCATGAAGCCCACCCTTGATGAAAACGGGCGGCTGATACCGAGGGAGGATTACCGCATTTCTTCCCTCAACTGCGGGGGCGAGGATTTCGCTGTTGCCTGTATGCGAGCCAATCTCCGCTATGAGAAAAACCAAAAACGGGAAGATGTGAAAAGCCACCACTATATCATCAGCTTTGACCCACGGGACGGGACAGACAACGGCTTGACCGTAGACCGGGCGCAGGAGCTGGGCGAGCAGTTCTGCAAGGAGCATTTCCCCGGACACCAAGCCCTAATCTGCACCCACCCGGACGGGCATAACCACAGCGGCAATATCCATGTGCATATCGTCATCAACTCCCTGCGGATTTATGAAGTCCCGCTTCTGCCCTACATGGACAGACCAGCCGACACACGGGAGGGCTGCAAGCACCGCTGCACCAACGCCGCTATGGAATATTTCAAGAGTGAAGTCATGGAGATGTGCCACCGGGAGGGGCTTTACCAAATCGACCTCTTGAACGGCAGCAAGGAACGGATAACGGAACGGGAATACTGGGCGGCAAAGAAAGGGCAGCTTGCCCTTGATAAAGAGAACGCCGCCAGAGAAGCCGCCGGACAGCCGACCAAGCCCACCAAGTTTGAAACGGACAAGGCGAAGCTGCGCCGGACGATACGGCAGGCACTTTCCCAAGCTGGCAGCTTTGACGAGTTTTCTTCCCTTTTGCTGCGGGAGGGTGTGACCGTCAAGGAGAGCCGGGGGCGGCTTTCCTACCTCACGCCGGACAGGACAAAGCCTATCACAGCCCGGAAGCTGGGGGACGATTTTGACAAGGCTGCTGTCCTTGCCCTGCTCACGCAGAACGCCCACAGAGCTGCCGAACAGACCAAAGCCATACCCGAATACCCTGCCGCAGTTAAAAAGCCGTTACAAGGGGAAAAAGCTGCAAAAACCACCCCGGCAGACAACACCTTGCAGCGCATGGTTGACCGGGAAGCCAAGCGAGCCGAGGGCAAGGGCGTGGGCTATGACCGCTGGGCGGCAAAGCACAACCTAAAGCAAATGGCAGCTACCGTTACCGCCTATCAGCAGTACGGCTTTTCTTCCCCGGAGGAACTGGACGAAGCCTGTTCTGCCGCCTATGCCGCCATGCAGGAAAGCCTTGCGTGGTTGAAGCAGGTGGAAAAGACGCTGAACGGGAAAAAGGAGCTGCAACGGCAGGTGCTTGCCTATTCCAAGACCCGCCCTGTCCGGGACGGGCTGAAACAGCAGAAAAACGCCAAAGCAAAAGCAGCCTACCGTCAGAAGCATGAAAGTGACTTTATCATAGCAGACGCAGCCGCCCGCTATTTCAGGGAGAACGGCATTTCCAAGCTGCCGAGCTATAAAGCCCTGCAAGCAGAGATTGAAAGCCTTATCAAAGAGAAAAACAGCGGCTACAACGATTACCGGGCAAAACGGGAGGAGTACCGCCGCTTGCAGACTGTCAAGGGCAATATCGACCAGATTTTACGCCGGAGCGAGCCGCAGCGCAGAAAGGAGCAGAGCCATGAACGGTAATATCCCCCGCATGGACTACCGCCAGTACCGGGCAGCCCGCCGCCTTGTGCATGAGTGCTGCAACTATGACAGCGGGAACTGCCTGCTGTTGGAGGACGGCGAGCCTTGCGTGTGTGTACAGAGTATCAGCTATTCGCTGCTCTGCCGCTGGTTTACCGCCGCTGTCCTGCCCCTTGATGAAGCACTGGAAGCCGCCCTCTTGCGCCGGGGAAGCCGGAAACGCTGCGCTGTCTGCGGGGCGTTCTTCTTCCCAAAATCCAACCGGGGGAAATACTGCCCGGACTGCGCCGGACGCATGAAGCGGATAAACGCCGCCAAACGGAAGCGGAAACAAAGGGAGAAATGTCACGCTTTAGGGCATTTCAAACCCGCATAAATCAAGGCTTTTTTGGAGGGTGTCAAAGGGTGCGTGATACATTTATCCTTTTCCCTTAAAAACGCCCCCTAAAAGCGTAACAGAACCCACAGACAGACACCACAAGGAGGTGAACCCTATCGCTGATTATATGACCGCAGGAACGGAGCTGCCCGCTTACCTGCCTTACCCCCGTTTCCTGCTGGAAACAGACCTATCCCACACCGCAAGAGAGTTATATGCGCTGCTGTTAGACCGTTCCACCCTTTCGCAGAAGAACGGCTGGCAGGACAGCGAGGGACGGACATACATTGTCTACCCCATAGCAGAGATAGCGGAAATGCTGGATAAAGGCTGCACCACCATAAAGGGCGCACTGAACGAACTGGACGCTGCCGGGCTGCTGGAACGCAGACGGACGGGCTTTTCTGCCGCCAACCGTCTGTATGTGAAAGTGCCGCCTATCCCAGTGGTACAGTTTTCCGACCAACTGACGGACGGAAAACCGCCCCTCATAAGGGCGGGAAACCGACCAACTGACAGCCGGAAAACTGACCTTATGACGGTCGGAAAACCGTCCCCTAACCAAACTAATATAAACAACCTAATAGAGAGCCAAACAAAAGGAGCGAGTGAGGGGCAGCCCCCCGCCGCTTATGGCAGATATAAAAATGTATTTCTTTCTGACACAGAACTTTTGGAGCTGGAACAGGACTTCCCCGGCAAGTGGGAGTATTACCTTGACCGCCTTTCCTGCCACATCGCTTCCACCGGGAAGCAGTACCAGAGCCATGCAGCCACCATTTACAAGTGGGCGCAGGAGGACGCTGCCAAAGAGAAGCCAAAGAAAGGCATACCGGACTATTCATTCAAGGAGGGAGAAAGCCTATGACCGATACAATCCACAACACCATACTGCCTATGACCGACACCACAGCCGAGCCGGAGGATTACACCGGGGAGGACGGGCTTTTATACTGCGGCAAATGCCGGAAACCCAAAGAAGCCTATTTCCCGGAGGGCAAGACCTTTTTCGGGCGTGACCGCCACCCGTCAGAGTGCGACTGCCAGCGGGCAGCCCGTAAGGAACGGGAAGCCGCCGAGAAGCGGCGCAGCCACCTTGAAACGGTGGAACGGCTGAAACGGCAGGGCTTTACAGACAAGACCATGCAGGACTGGACATTTGCCAACGATAACGGCAGCTGCCCGCAGATGAAGAACGCCGCCGGATATGTGGCACGCTGGGAACAGATAAAGGACGGGAACTACGGGCTGCTCTTGTGGGGCAGGGTAGGCACTGGGAAAAGCTATTTTGCCGGGTGTATTGCAAACGCCCTCATGGAGCAGGAAGTCCCGGTGTGCATGACAAACTTTGCAGCAATATTAAACGACCTTGCCGCCAGCTTTGCGGGCAGGAACGAATATATTTCCCGCCTTTGCAGCTTCCCCCTGCTCATCATTGACGATTTTGGAATGGAGCGTGGCACAGAATACGGTCTGGAACAGGTCTACAATGTGATTGACAGCCGCTACCGGAGCAGGAAGCCGCTGATTGTGACGACCAACCTCACGCTGGAGGAATTGCAGCACCCGGAGGACACCGCCCACGCCCGGATTTATGACCGCCTGCTTGAAATGTGTTCCCCTCTCTGCTTTACCGGGGAGAATTTGAGGAAAGCCGCCGCACAGGGAAAAATGGAACAGCTGAAACGGCTGCTTGCCGGAAAGGAGATTTGCCTATGACCGACACCCAGAGAAACAAACGCCCTGCCCGCCGCCCGGACTGCGTGACCGAAACGAGGATAGGCAACACAATCCTTGTGGTGTCTGGCTTTTTCAAGGAGGGGGCGACCGACACCGCCGCTGACAAGATGATGAAAGTGCTGGAAGCAGAAGCCGCCGCCGGATATTTGACCTGTGATAAGCCTGATTGAAAAACCGTCATTTTTACCGACCGTAAAGAAGCAGATTTGACGCTTTTGCCGCTATACAGACAGCCGCCCCATGTGGTACAATCAAGGTACGGAATAGTGGGGCTGGCTGTCGGAAACGGAGGAATTTATGTTAAGACAGACCACCCAGCAACTCATTACCGCCCTTTACCCAAGACTGTCCCATGAGGACGAGCTGCAAGGCGAGAGCAATTCCATTTCCAACCAAAAGAGGATTTTGGAAACCTATGCCAAACAGAATGGATTTTCTAATCTGCGCTGGTACACCGACGACGGTTATTCCGGTGCGAACTTTCAAAGACCCGGATTTCAAGCCATGCTTGCAGACATTGAAGCAGGGAAAGTCGGGACAGTTATCGTCAAGGATATGTCGAGGTTAGGGCGAAACTACTTACAGGTGGGAATGTACACAGAAATGATTTTCCCACAGAAAGGTGTCCGCTTCATCGCTATCAATGACGGAGTGGACAGCGCACAGGGGGAAAATGATTTTGCCCCGCTGCGGAACATTTTTAACGAATGGCTGGTGAGAGATACGAGCAAGAAAATCAAGGCAGTAAAACGCTCTAAGGGCATGAGCGGAAAGCCCATCACAAGCAAGCCCGTCTATGGCTACCTCATGGACGAGGACGAAAACTTTATCATTGACGAGGAAGCCGCCCCGGTGGTACGGCAGATTTACAGCCTTTGCCTTGCCGGGAACGGTCCGACCAAGATAGCCCGTATGCTGACCGAGCAGCAAATCCCCACGCCGGGGACGCTGGAATACCGCAGGACGGGCAGCACCCGCCGCTACCACCCCGGCTATGAGTGCAAGTGGGCGACCAATACCGTGGTTCATCTGCTGGAAAACCGGGAATATACGGGCTGTCTGGTAAACTTTAAGACCGAGAAGCCGTCCTACAAGCTGAAACACAGCATAGAAAATCCCCCGGAAAAGCAGGCGGTTTTTGAGAACCACCATGAGCCTATCATTGACCGGGAAACGTGGGAACGGGTGCAGGAGTTACGCAAGCAGCGCAAACGCCCCAACCGTTATGACGAAGTGGGCTTGTTCTCCGGCATACTCTTTTGTGCCGACTGCGGCAGCGTCATGTACCAGCAGCGATACCAGACGGACAAGCGCAAGCAGGACTGTTATATCTGCGGAAGCTACAAGAAACGCACCGCCGACTGCACAGCGCACTTTATCCGCACTGACCTCTTGACCGCTGGCGTACTCTCCAATCTGCGGAAAGTTACCAGCTATGCGGCAAAGCATGAAGCCCGGTTTATGAAGCTTTTAATCGAGCAGAATGAGGACGGGGACAGACGCAGGAACGCCGCCAAGAAAAAGGAGCTGGAAGCCGCCGAGAAACGCATAGCCGAGTTATCTGCTATCTTCAAGCGGCTGTATGAGGACAGCGTAACCGGGCGCATATCGGACGAGCGTTTCACAGAGCTGTCGGCAGACTATGAAGCCGAGCAGAAAGAACTGAAAGAACGTGCCGCCAGACTGCGGGAAGAACTTTCCAAAGCGCAGGAAGCCACCGCAAACGCTGAAAAGTTTATGAATGTGGTACGCAGGCACACTACCATTGAAGAACTTACCCCTACTCTGCTGCGGGAGTTTGTGGAGAAAATCGTTGTCCATGAAAGCGTTGCCCTTGACGGGAAACGCCGGGGCAAGTTACGCAGACAGGAAATCGAAATCTATTATTCTTTTGTCGGCAAGGTAGAACTGCCCGACACCTAACCGCCCGACCTATCCGACATACCTCATGTGCCGGATAGGAACGGCAAAATTTTTTACACTTCTATTACTTCTTTATCACACATAAGCAAATGATGAAGGTTTTGTCATCATGGGAATGAAGTATTTCTTGTTGAATGCGAATAGTCTGGAATTTTAAGTCGATTCTCGGATTCTGAGAGTGGAAATGTGAGTGCCTGACCCTGAAAAAAACAATAAAAAAACATATAGGTTTGAGCTGATTGAGCTGCCAGAAGACTTGCAATTTTGATATCTTTGACGTATTATAACAATAAAGAAAGCATATACTTCTAAAAAGTATCAAAGGAGGCAGAGAGAATGGCATTGATGAATGATGTGTATAGCTATATAGAAAACAACTACCAGCCGAATGAACCAATTTTTTTGTCGGAATTGAATATTCCCGGTATGAAAGCCGTGTCTGTTCGGCAGCAGATGAAGAAGCTAACAGAATCCGGGAAACTGAAGCGTTTTGATGCAGGGATATATTATATTCCAAAGAAGTCAATGTTTCGTTCAGGCTCCACTTTGTCAGTTGATGAAGTTATCAGAAAAAAGTATCTGTCAGACGGGGGAAACTGCTGTGGTTATGTTGGGGGAATTTTATTTGCAAACCAGCTCGGTTTGACCACTCAGGTTCCCGGAGTATATGAGATTTACACGAATAAGGCCACGACGGAGTACAGAGAAACACAATTGGCAAGTCTGCGTGTAATCTTAAGGAAACCATATTGTGCGATAGATGAGAAAAATGCGGCAACGCTTCAGTTTCTGGACTTACTAAAGGAGATTGTAGATATCTCAGAAGTAGACGGAGAAGAACTGACAAACCTTCTGATCGGCTATATGAAAAAGAAAAGCATCGGATTTGAAAGCATGAGACCGTTTTTACCGTACTATCCTGAGCGGATTTATAAAAATATGTATGAGGTAGGATTGTTAAATGGCGTATCTGTATGAGAATCGAGAAGAATTTACAAACGCAGTCAATCTGTACTTTCAGAGCTGGATGATGCTGTCCAGACTGCTGTGTTGATGGAAACTTCATTTGCAGAAGTGTCTTTTCCGACTGTTGTTCTGCCGGTCCATAGCTATATTGGAGACATGATGGCAGAAGAAGCGCCGGAAGAACTTGAAAATTTTTGCCTGGAACCTTTTGAAATGAAGGTGCAGGGGCTTGACCGTACTTTAGCAGACAAGGTTTTTGCCATTTGTGATTACTATATGCAGGGGCGGGTGAAAAAGCATTCACGCCACATTTATGATATTTATAAATTGCTTCAGATTGTTCCACAGACGGATGAGTTTAAAGCACTTATAAAAGAAGTGCGAGGCGTGAGAGCAATGACAAATATCTGCCCATCTGCACAGCCGGATGTGAACGTGCCTGAGATGTTGAAGTTTCTGATAGAAAACGAAGTTTATAAAGAGGATTACGAAAATATCACTGCCCGTATCTTGGAAGAAGCTGTAAGCTATGATGTGGCAATTGAGGCGGTCAAAAAGATTGCAGAATCGGGAATGTTTGAATAAAAATCCAGTTGCTATGTACAAAACTCTACGGTAATATGTGCCGTAACTGAGGAAGTGAATCTCAGTTGGGAAGGACGGTAGCATTATAGAAAAACTGATCTTGTAAAAGGGCTTCGTTCATGATCTGCGCGAAGCAATTGTTGGTGTCTGACCCCGGGAAAAAGCAATGTGGCACATTGGTACCTGAGGATATGAACGAAGATCAGACAACAGCGGGGACTTTCGTGGGAAATATGGATTGAGAAACGTGTGTAAACTGGTTATAATAAAACTGAGAAGTAAGATTATAGTATGATTAGCAGAAAACGAGGTGACGATATCTACATTGGGGGCAGACCTCAGAAAGAAATTAGAAAAAAACAGGACGCAGACGGGAACGAAAATCTTGTGGAACCTGATATATCGGTGATCTGCGACCCAGAGAAGATTGACGAAAAGGGATGTCATGGCGCGCCGGATTGGGTTATCGAGATCGTGTCACCGTCCAGCAAGTCAATAGACTACGGCAGGAAGCAGGCATTATATCTTTTAAGTGGCGTGAGAGAATATTGGATCGTTGACCCAATGCGGGAATCCGCTGTGATTTATCGCGCGGCAGAAGATTGGATACCGATGTTTTACAGGTTCGGAGATAGTCTGAAAGCTGGCATTTATGAGGATTTGGAAATTGTGATAGAGTAATATCAGAGGGGCAAAAAATTAGATCGCGAAGGACAGAACCTGTGTTTCATGACGCATTGGTGTCTTTCGCAGAAAGAAGGGGTATATTTATGGAAATACATGAATTACAGCAATTGCTGTCAGAAATGTCATTACAGGAAAAAATAGGACAGATGGTGCAGCTCACTGGTGTATACTTCGATAAAGAGGCGGTACTCACAGGTGTTGTTGGGGAACAGTTACCACCGGAATGGATTATTCAATATGCCGGTTCCGTGCTTGGAGTGATTGGAAAAGATAAAATTTATGATATCCAGAGCAGATATATGGAACAGCATCCCCATCATATTCCGCTTATCTTTATGGCAGATGTTATCCATGGATGTCGGACAATTTATCCGATTCCATTGGGGCAGGCGTGCTCCTTTCATCCGGAACTGGTGTCTGAGGCGGCTTCTATAGCTGCCTTGGAGGCATCTTCAGAAGGGCTCAGGGCAACATTTTCTCCTATGATTGATGTTTCAAGAGATCCAAGATGGGGAAGGATAATGGAATCCTTTGGAGAAGATCCATATGTAAACGGGATCATGGGAAAAGCAATGGTAGATGGCTATCAGCAGAAATCTGATACCAAAATAGCGGCATGCCTAAAGCATTTTGCAGGTTATGGGGCAGTGAATGCGGGAAAGGATTATAATGATGTTGAAATATCCCAGCGGACATTTCTGGAACAGTATGTAAAACCTTTCCGTATGGCACTAAAAGCAAAGCCAGCTATGGTCATGACAGCTTTTAATGCGATTGACCGTAAACCGATAAGCGGAAATAAGGAACTTCTTAAAGGGCTTCTGCGGGATAAGGAAGGATTTGAGGGAACTGTAATTTCAGATTGGGGCTCCATAGGCCAGCTGGAAGAACAGGGAGTGGCAGCAGATATGGAAGAAGCTGCAATCCAGGCTTCAGAAGCCGGTGTAGACATTGATATGATGAGTCCGGCTTATATGATGTATCTTGAAAAGCTGGTAGAAAGTGGCAAAATCCCGGAAGCGCTTGTTGATGAAAGTGCTTTCAGGGTCCTGATGATGAAAAATCAGCTGGGGCTTTTTGAAAATCCGTTTGCCGGTCTTGGAAAGAGTGGAAAACTGACTCAGCATAACCGGGAAAAGGCATATCAGATGGCTGGCGAAAGCTGTGTCCTTTTGAAAAATGAAAAAAAGATACTTCCATTAAGCGTAAAAAAGAAAGTTATCTGGGCAGGCCCTTATACAGCGTCAAGAGAATTCTTAAGCCGCTGGTCAATTTTTGGAGAACATGAATCAGTTGAAACAATAGAAGAAGTTTTACAAAAAAAGCAGATAGAAGCAGAATGTATTACAGGATGCAATATTCTTTCTGATGCAGAGTGTAAGGTATGGCAGGTGGAACAGGAATTGTCTGACAAGCCAAGGGATGAGCAGTGGCTGGAAACGATAACCCAGGAAGATACGGTTGTATGTGTACTGGGTGAGCATGAATCCCAGTCAGGAGAGGCTGCCAGCAGGGCATTCCTGACTTTGCCGGAAGAGCAGCAGGTGTTATTTGAAAAAATAGCAGAACGTACAAGGAATATCGTGACTGTGGTAATTGCAGGAAGACCATTGGATCTGCGGAGAATATCAGAAAAATCCAAGGCTGTCATTATGGCATGGAGACCAGGAACTATGGGAGCTGAAGCAATCGTAGATCTTGTGTATGGCAGAATAAATCCTTCCGGCAAATTATCTGTAAGTATTCCATGGTGTGTGGGACAGGTGCCCATAAGCTACTGGGATGTAAAAACCGGACATATATTTACAGAAGATAATTCAGAAAACCGTTTCACCAGCAGATATATGGATATCCCGAATACGCCGTTATATCCATTCGGTTATGGATTGTCTTATACAGAGTTTGATATTTCAGACATTGATGTGCAGATAGGACAGGATAAAAAAGTACATGTACATTGTAATGTGTGCAATACAGGGAATGTTGCGGGGGCAGAAGTAGTCCAGTGTTATTATGAAACATTATATGCATCTGTAGTACGTCCGAAGAAAGAGCTTATCCGTTTCCGGAAGGTTTTCCTGGAACCGGGGGAGAAGAAGGATGTAGATTTCTGTATTGACCAGGAAGAATTCTCATATTATGGAAAAAACATGGAAACCGTCAGCAGCGGAATGAAACTGCGTATCAGTGTTGGAAACAGTAGTGACCACCTTGTTTCTGAGAACATTAGGATCTAACCAAGCTTTTTGCTCAAACCGGTCAGGCTTTCGGCGAAGTGTTACGATAAGCACTCATTAAAAATCTCCATTGGTTTTGTCAGCCAATGGAGATTTTTTCAGTTCTGTCTGTCTTTTATTTCTTTATACTCTTTTTCAATGCCTGAAATTAATGTTTTCATTGTATACTCCAGGATTTCGTTAACGAATGCCGCAGAAGAATCTCTGACAGGGTGGCGTCCTGCGATTCCAATCAGATTGCTTTCATCTTCTTTTACCTGTCCAAAGTCAACCAGATCCGGGCGCACAGCCATAACGATAGAAGTCTCATTCGCTCCGGCATGGTCATTCTGATATTTCAACTTCTCATCTTCCGCATATGTCCAGGCCGTAAAAATACGCAGACCATATTTTTCTTCTGCTTCTTTTGTTAGTTCCTGAAATGCATGGATTGACGGTCCATGTCCATGTCCGACGACAATACGCACTCCTGCTCTGGAAAGCTGGGCAAAAATACTGCGCAGATAGTCCTGAAACAGTTCTTTTTCCAGCCAGTAAGCACTGCCTTTCAGCTGCTGGACGTAATAGGTATGCAGTGCGCCCTCGGTATTGATATCCATTCCATAAAATGACTTTTCATGGTCATGAAATACACGGTCAGGACCCATAAAGAGTATTGGAAGTACCACACCGCCAACTTTTTCCGCTACCCGGACAAACAGCTCTTTTGACTGGATTCCATCGGCTCCAAGAGGCATATGCGGACCATGCCATTCTAATGTACCAAGAGGCAGATATGCAACCGGCATCTCCTGCATTCTCTGGACAAATTCTTCTGGAAGCAACTCTTCGTATAATACTTTTTTCATAGCTGGTCTCCTTTCAAATTGTACGATCGTCACACTTGTATATTAAGTATAACGACCATAGATAATCTGTTCAAGAGATAAAGCGTAAGTTGAAAGTGAAAACTATAGGCGCTAATTTCTAAGCAGTCTATGCCTGATCATTTATAATACCTTGGAACCGTTCGCAGTCAGTTTAAAGGTCATTCTAATCAGAACAGCTCCGCGATTTTTGCGATCTTCTCGCAGTTTTCCGGAAGCGAACCGTTTATTTTCGGTGATTGGCGCGTTGCCACGTAACGGCTTGCAATTCCGGCAGAGGCTGCACCGTGGCAGTCAGCAATGTCGTCATTTCCTGTCATCAGGCATTCTGACGGGTTGAGGTGATACTGCTTCAGCAGCATCTCAAAAAATGCCGGATCCGGTTTTTTTACACCGGCATCTGACGAGAGCAGGATTCCGTCAAAGTATTTCGTCAGGCCGAGCAGGGAAATTTCCGGTGCGGTGAAAAGCGCCTGTGCATTGGACAGCAGAAATACCTTCTTTCCTGCGTCTTTTAAACGCTGCAGCATTTCCGACACGCCCGGGAACAGGCTCAGTTCTTCTATTGAAATCGCACGGAACATTTTCGCCAGATCCGCAATTTCTTCTTCCGTTACCGAAACAGCTTTATCCTCAAACAGCTGCCGGAATACATCGGCAATGTCAATTTCCGGCACATGGCTGTCGCAGCATTCCATTCTAAGTGCAGCTTCCTGCTCTTTGATTTTTGTCTCATACGCTGTCCGGAGTTCTTTCGGCTCATAGGCAGTGCCTTTCATCCCGAAGAACAGGCTCATTTTTTTCCAGAGATACGCTTTCTTTTCATTCGTATGTATGTCTACGAGGGTTCCATATAAATCAAAAATATAATTCTGATACATCCTTCAGGATCCTTTCTGTACGGAAAGTTTTTTTATACGACACGTATTCTAGCAGACTTTTCTCCACAATTCCATATCTTTTTCCACAAGGAATTTATTGTTTAATATTTGCAAATGACATATACTAGAATTGTCTGCAGAAGGGGGATCGTATGGCGGGAAATACCGCAAACATCCGTATTCGCATGGACGCAGATTTGAAAGAACATGGACGTAAGAAAGGAGAAAGTTACTGTAAACCAAATAATGTAGTTAAAAAGGAAAAACTTTTATTCAAACGAAATCACAGAGTAACAAACATCCGTAAAAACGATTTGAATCAAACCATATCGGAGATCGGAAATCGAAAGCCAGGATTTATAGATGTTGAAGATCTGAATGTCAGCGGAATGATGAAACATAGAGGTTTATAACTTTTTATAAGGTTTCAGTAACGGTGTTGGAATGGATAAAAAAACAACGCTGGAAATGATTGCAGCAATTTCAAATGCAAACGGTACATCTGGTTTCGAAGATGAAGTGGTAGCAGCGATTCGTCCTTATGCAGAAGGACTTGGAGAAATTACAGAAGATTGTATGCGCAACCTGTATATCCGCCGCAAAGAAAATAATGGCAAGCGTCCGGTTGTTCAGCTTGACGCACATAGCGACGAGGTTGGTTTTATGGTGCAGGCAATCTGCCCGAACGGAACACTTCGCATTATTCAGCTCGGAGGTTGGGTTAACCACAATATTCCGGCACATAAAGTCTGGGTTCGCAACCGATTCGGAGAATATATTCCGGGGATTACTGCCAGCAAGCCTCCGCATTTCATGACAGAACAGGAGCGTAAGGCTCCTTTGGATATGAAAGATATCACGGTGGATGTTGGAGCTGTTTCGAAAGAAGAGGCAATGGAAAAGTTCGGGATTCGGATCGGGGAACCGGTGGTGCCGGATGTGACATTTACATATTCAGAAACTACAGATCTGATGGTAGGCAAGAGCTTTGACTGTCGTCTGGGATGCGCAGCGATTCTTAAGACGATGCATAACCTGGCCGGTCAGGAGCTGAATGTTGATATTGTTGGTGCTTGTGCAGCACAGGAAGAGGTTGGTGTACGTGGTGCCACCGTGACAGCACAGGTAATTAAGCCGGATATCGCAATTGTTTTTGAGGGATGCCCGGCAGATGATACCTGTGTGGAACCGTATATGGTTCAGACAGCTATCAAGCGTGGACCGATGCTGCGTCACATAGATGCCCGTATGATTACCAATCCGCGTTATCAAAGATATGCGCTGGATTTGGCAGAAAAACTTGGTATCCCGGTTCAGGATGCAGTTCGCAGTGCTGGTGCAACCAATGGTGCAGCGATACATCTGACTGAAAAAGCGGTTCCGGTTATCGTTATCGGAGTTCCGGTTCGCTATGCACATACACATTACGGAATTTCAGCTTATGCTGATTTTGATAACGCTGTTAAGCTGGCATGTGAAATTCTCAAAAGACTTGACGAAGAGCAGATTAGGAGTTTCTAACCTGCCTTTCATCTTAAACTGACAGCAGTCCGTGCTTCAATGGCACGGGGGATCAATTTGCTATTTGAATTGTCGGATGATAAAATCAGAGTATATTGGGGTGTGATATCCTTTGACTTGATCATATAGCTTCGGAAAGGAGCGGGGAAGAATGGCAGCGACGTTAAAACTTCCGGTTGGTATCGAAGATTTTAAGGAAATTCGCCGACAGGGTTTTTACTATATTGATAAGACAAAGCTGATTGAACAGCTTCTGGATAATTGGGGAAAAGTAAACCTTTTTACAAGACCACGCCGATTTGGAAAAACGTTGAACATGAGCATGCTTCGCTGTTTTTTTGAAATCGGAGCGGATGCGACGCTGTTTGAAGGGCTTTCTATTTCACAGAATGTGCAAGCCTGTGAAGAATACATGGGTAAGTTTCCGGTTTTGTTTCTTACATTAAAAGGTGTGGAAGGAACCACGTTTGAAGAGGCTAGGCTTAGCCTTGCAGAATTGATTGCAGCAGAAGCAAGACGATTCAAGTTTCTGCAAGAAAGCGATAAGTTGGATGCGGATGATAAAGAAATGTATCGTGAGTTGATTTCTTTGAATAAAGAACAAAGCCCGGCAGCTTCCGTAAAACTCAGATTTTCCCTTAAAAATCTATCAGAATTACTGTATAAGCATTATGGGCAGAAAACAATCGTATTGATGGATGAATATGATGTGCCCCTCGACAAAGCCTTTCAGGATGGATACTATGGAAAAATGGTATCGTTAATTCGTGGATTGTTGGGAGAAACGCTTAAGACAAATGATTTCTTGCAATTTGCTGTTTTAACCGGATGCTTGCGAGTATCTAAAGAAAGTATTTTTACGGGTCTTAACAATTTTAAGATTTTGTCAATTACGGATGTTCGTTTTGATGAACAATTTGGATTTACAGAGAGTGAGGTTAAAGAGCTGCTGAATGCGTATCACATGGAATCACATTTGCCAGAGATGAAAGAGTGGTATGACGGATATCATTTTGGTGATGCAGATATCTATTGTCCCTGGGATGTAATCAATCATGTGGAGTTACTTTGCAAAGACGCAAAAGCAGAACCAAAATGTTATTGGATCAATAGCAGCGGCAATACACTTGTGAAACGCTTCATTTCTAAAGCAAATAAAACAACGCGAGATGAGATTGAACGCCTGATTGCAGGAGAGCCAATAGAAAAGTCTGTTCGCCTTGAATTGACTTATGATGAGATCGATAATAGCATTGATAATATCTGGAGTGTGTTGTTTACAACCGGTTACCTGACTCAGATTGGAATGACAGAGCAGGGAGAATATAAACTGGTCATTCCCAATAAAGAAGTGCGAGAGGTATACAAACTTCAGATACAGGACTGGTTTGATAAAAAACTGCGGGATAATACGGAACAGCTCACTGCTTTTTGGAATTCAATCGAAGAAGGAAATACAGAGACAATAGAACAATATTTGAACCGGACTCTCAGCAATTCGATTAGTGTTTTCGACACGAAAGCGCCAGAGAAAGAAAAGGAGAGCTCCTATCATACATTTTTGGTTGGTCTGTTAACAGGAAATACAGACTGGGTGGTCAGGTCAAATGTGGAAGCAGGAGAGGGGTTTGCTGATATTATTATTGAACCGGAAGACCCGGATGCAGGTATTATCCTTGAACTCAAATATTCAAAAGAAGCGAATGGATTGGAGAAAGCCTGTGAAAAGGCAATAGAACAAATCAAAGACCGGAGATATTCTGAATATCTGATAAACGATGGTCGCCACAATATAACGCTTTATGGTATCGCTTTTTATAAAAAGAGAAGCAAGGCTGTAGTTGAAAAAAATAGCAGCTGAGATGAGAATAAAACATAAACCAGGATGACCGTTGGCAAAAATGCCGCAAAAAGCAGGCACCATCGGATGTTCCCGGCATAAATATAAGAAAGAAGCCTCTGCAGAAAAGGAATGATCTGCCATGGAATCAGAAAAGCTGGAGGATCTGCTGTTGTTGAGCCTGTCGGCAAGTAAAGGACAGAGGGAACGCTCGGAGGTTCTGGATGTGGGAGTGACCAGGGACAAAAACCTGCGGGAGGTCATCGTCAAATACAGTGGGGACATCGACGGACTGCAGATACCCGGAATGGAGATACAAAAGCTTCTGGCGGGCTATGCAATTGTAAAGCTTCCGGAGGATCAGATCGGAGCACTCGTGGCTGCCCGGGAGATCGAATATGTGGAGATGCCGAAAAATCTGCAGACCGGTTTGTATGAGGCGAAGCGTGTCAGCTGTATTTTGCCGCTTCTTTCGCAGGGAGATGAGGGCGCACTCCTGGATGGAAAAGGTGTGTTGATCGCTGTTTTGGATTCCGGGATCGATTATCGGATGCCGGATTTTCGAAAGGAAGATGGCAGCAGCCGGATTCTGGCTTTGTGGGATCAGGAACTGGAACGGGAGTTTTCACAGGAACAGATTGACGAGGCACTGCAGGCAGAAAGCCGAGACGGGGCGCTGGAGCTTGTGCCGAGCATCGACCGCTCCGGACATGGAACGGCGGTGGCGGCGATTGCTGCCGGGAGCAATCCAAATCTCCGGCTGAGGGGCGCTGCGCCGGGCGCGGGGCTGTTGGTCGTGAAGCTTTCCCAAAAACAGAATGGCTATCCACATACGACGCAGCTGATGAGCGCAGTGTCCTGGTCGCTTTCCAAAGCTGCCAAAATCGGGCAGCCGCTCGTCATCAACATCAGCTATGGAAACTGCTACGGACCGCATGACGGTTCCTCCCTGCTGTGTCGTTTTCTGGACAATGCGGCGGAAAGCGGACGGACGGCAATCTGCGTAGGCTGCGGAAACGAGGGCGCGGCAGGCGGTCATGCGTCCGGACAACTGGAAAAAAATGTAGCGGACGTTAGTTCCCGTGCTGACGGATTGTCCGGCAATCTGCAGAGGGAAAGGGAAACGCTTGAGTTGATCATCGGGGAATATGAGCGGACGCTGAATATACAGCTGTGGAAAAACTATGCCGATGTGTTCACTGTGATTTTGCAGACACCATCCGGACAGGAAATTATCGTACAGCCAGATAAAAACGGACGGCAGGATGTGCTGACAAACGGGACGGAGGTATTGGTTTATGCCGGGCAGCCGTCGCCGTACTCTGTCTGGCAGGAGATTTTTTTTGACCTGCTCCCACGGGATCGTTATATTGAGTCCGGGATCTGGACCTTTCACCTGATTCCGGAAAAAATCGTGCTCGGCAGCTATCAGCTGTATTTACCGACCCAGCAGAGTCGTTCTGCAGATACGCGGTTTGTGCGGCCCGATCCGCTTTTGACGATGACGATTCCTTCGACGGCGCAAAAGGTGATTTCGGTCGGAGCAATCCACTCATATTATGAAGCGTATGCGGATTTTTCGGGAAGAGGCGAGAAAATAAACAGGGAAAACCGCCTGATGTTTGCAGACTCCAAGCCGGATCTGGCAGCACCGGGGGTCGATCTTTTGGTTCCGGCATCGGAGGGGAGCACGCAGCGCGTAAGCGGGACCTCCTTTGCAACACCGCTCGTTTCCGGCACAGCGGCACTTTTGATGGAATGGGGAATTGAAAAGGGAAATGATCCGTATCTGTACGGGGAGAAACTAAAGGCATATCTGCGAAAAGGCGCGAAGAAGCTGCGGGGCGAGACGGACTATCCGAATGAGCGGGTGGGGTATGGTGCGCTGTGTGGTTCAGAGAGTTTGCCCAAATAACTGTCTTTTTGTGAGAAATATGAATTGAAGGTGAATATATTAAAGTAATGGATCCGGATACAGCACCAAGATATAAAAAATATATTCCGTATTGGGCATAATTTAAGTTTCGCTAAGTTTCACTTATATAAGCATGTGAGAGAACTTTAATAGAAAAATATGTAAAAAAGGCACTGAAAACCATAGGATTTTGGGTTTGACAGTGCTTTTTCTTTGTGAAAAGAGAAAAAACAACAAATTTAAGTTTCGCTAAGTTTCACTGCAAATTTCGGATAAACGGATCCCCTTTACCTCGCGGCAGCTTTGGCATGACGCTTCCGCACCCGGTGCTCCAACGCCTTGTAAAAGCTGCTCAGGCAGAGCGTGAGTAAAAATACGGTCAGGGTCCAGACCACAGGATGTGTCGTAAGACCAAGCTTGTTTGCAGCCAACTCCATATACCGGATCAGTACCTGATGAATTAGAAAGCCGTAAGGCGACAGCCCGGCCAGCCACAAAAACGGCTTTGCGGAAAGCAGCCGGGAAATCACTCCCTTGCCCACGGCGAGCAGCCAGACCAGCAGCACCGCAGAGGGGGTGAACAGCACGTTGTACCGGAAGGCTACCGCGCCTAAAGCTCCCACCTGTCTGGCAGCGATGAAAAAGCAACCGCCCGAAAACAGCACAGCTGCCAGCTCCAGAAGGGAAAAGGCACCGTAGGGTATGCGCTCCTCCTTGCGGCTGCGGTAAAGGCAGCCCATACAGCAGCTGATGGCAAAATCTCCTGCCCGGAAAAGAGGACACAGATAGGTCAGGTAAAATACGGCCTTTCCACTGAGTCCGGCCTTCCAGATTGCAAAGGAGAAAAGGAATTGTGCGCAGAAAATCGCGGCAGCAATACAGCGCAGTCTGCGTGTATCGGCCTTTTTCAGCACGGCGAGCAGCCAGGGAAAGATTGCATACAGAAAAGCCTGCACCGAAAGATACCACGCTACTCCGTTCAGGCAGAACCAGAAACGGCTGGAGGGGATCCAGGTTTGCAGGAGAAAAATGCTTACCACAAGCTGCGCTGCACAAGACAACGCCTCACGGGCAGAGGGCTGCGCCAGGAGTCCCTTCATCACAAGGAGCAGGGCAGCAGCCATCATAATAAGGTGCAGCGGATACAGCTTGCGTATTTTTTGCAGGGAAAAGACCATGGCAGACCGCAGTCCAGGTGCTGTGCGCGGGCGGTCGTAATAGTTGCAGGTCATCAGAAAACCGGACAGCGCCACAAATACGGAAATTGCCCACGGCCCCAGCCACGGTGCGCCGCAATGGGACAGGACCACGCTCAGAAATGCGACTGCCCGCAGCCCCTGTAAAGATGAAATCAGCTTTTTGTCTGTCACAATATCCTCCGTTCTGCCGCAAGGCGCGGTTCATGACAATAGAATGTTCGCGGAGCGTGCATTCTATTGTATTGCGAATGGCGCAGGTGAACAGTAACTTTTTTTACAAGTGCTATAAGTATAAAAAAGGCGGCTTGTTCTGTCAAGAAGTATGCGGAGAGAGTTTTTCGACCCAGCGATCGACGGCTGCGTTCCGCTGTCAACGGCTCCGGACAGCTCTGCCGTCAAAGGTTCACTGTGCGGCAGCTTTGGCATTTTCGTGGCAAAAAAATCAAATATTTTTTCAGTAATGACTTGTCTGGAATCATTTTCCAACCGCCCCCCTTCTGTACTCACTGGGTGTCGCGTCATAATATTTCTTAAAGAAACGGATATAGCTTCGGACGTCGGAGTAGCCGACCTTCTGGCTGATCGACTGGATCGTGTCGGCAGTGTCGGTCAGCAGCGCGAGGGAACATTTCGTGCGGTAGCAGTTTAAGTACTCGGAGAGCGTTTTTCCGGTGTCGAGCTTGAAGAGCCTGGAAAGATAGACCGGGTTTAAACCAACGGCGTCCGCGATCTGAGGGACGGAAAGCTCCTCCCTGTAGTGCTGCTGGATATAGGAAATCGCCTGGCAGATATAAGTATGAGCTTCCATGGAGGTTTTTGTTTTGGCATTTAAAAGTCCCTGGATGCAGGAAAAGAAGATTCGGCTGCATTCGGAAGGATCCGCAGCATTTTCCAGCTTTTTGAGGTAGGGGCTCAGCTGGGTGTCCGGAATGTCATCCCCGAAATCAAGCAGCGCCACATAGACCTCGCACAGGAGGATCGTTGTAAGCTTCCTGGCTTCCTGGGTGTTTGCTGTTTCCAGATAGCGGGAAAAAAAGCTGTCGGCGATTTTGTGGGCAACAGCCTGATCGCGGTCGATCAGCGCACGAGAAAGCTGGATGGACAGGTTGGAATCCAGGGAGGAGGTCATATCCTCCTGATGACCGATGATCATAAAATCCTCTGTTTCCGGAGAAGTGAACAAAAGGTTTCTGCGGGCCAGCTGCCAGGATTTCTGGTAGGAGGGCGATGCCTGCTCACATAATACAATTGAAAAGAATGGATCAATGGAAAGCGTCTGCTGCATGCGTTGGGAAATAGCGCTGCAGAGGCGCTTTAATTCTGCCGTCAGCGCTGCTTCTGCGATGGAGGTATTGAGCAAGATGCCGATATTCTGCCCATTTGTATGGATGCCGTAGGCTTTGCCGAGGATGGAAAATGCCTCCGAAGCGCTGGAGAGGACAACGAGACGCAGCTGCTCTTTTTTTGTGAAATCCTCCATGATCTCGAGGGCAGGCATGTGGATGAGGATCAGGGAAAAGAAGCGATACGGAAAGACCAGACCGTATTTCATATATTCCTGAGGCAGGGCAGTGATATCGACAGAGGCATGGAGGATACCAAGCAGCAGACGCTCCCGGACGAGTTGTTCCTTTTCGTGCAGGACGGAATGCACCTCTGAGATCTGGGCAGTCAGACTGTCCAGGGCGGAGTTTAAGCGGAAAAATTCATCATGATCGTCGGACAGACCGAGGGTGTAGGGCGTGATGCCGAGCTTTTCCATAATGTCATCCACGGGTTTTAACAAAATCATGCTGTGGAAAGCAGAAAGTAAAAAACAACAGAATAATGTAAATAAGTATTCACAAAAATGTCTTGAAAGAAATGGAGCAACTGCTTTTAAATGCTCTGTGGTGGACACATAGTAGGTACACTGCAGCGTATTGGAGTTCTGAACGGCAGGATAGGCATTATAATCGGGAAAAAGCAGGGACTCATTTTCATCAGCGGACAGAGAAGGATCCCACCGCTCGTACAAATCTGCATCCGTGGCATAGATAAGCTGATCGCAAAAGGTAACGACAGCATGATAGCTGTTGTCGGAAAGAATGGCAGCAGCATCCCTGCGTAGCTCCCGCATAGCATAGGAAATTGTGATATAACCCTTCGGGTTGGAGGAATATAAAGGCAGACTGTGGGCATAGACCACAACCGGCACAGCGGGACGCGGACTGTAGTAGCGCTCATAAGGAATGTTTACAACCCAGGCCTCCTCCGTATCCATTTCCGAAAGGATCCAGAGAAAATCCGGGTTATAAAAATCACTGTAGGTGTACATGCCTCCACTGGAATCGAAAACCCGTTCACTGCGGTCAAAATACAGACAGATCGTTTCGAAGGAGTACAGCTGAGTGTACGGAGAAATATCATTGATCATACGGGAAAAATAATCGATGGTAGGATCCGGTGAAACGAGGATGTGGTTTACGGAGGCAAGCTTTGCGATAAAAACAGAACCTACCTTCATAACGGAAAAAGTATTTTCAATATTGGAATAGGCAGCGTCTGCCTTCGCCTCCAGCTGTTCCTTTAACTGCAGACTGTTCTGCCAGATGTTTAAGAGTGTGGAAACAAAAAACAGGATCGTGGACAACAGTGCCAGAATAAAAAAACAGGAAGAAAAGTGTCTCGAGCGAATGATATTTTTCAGCTTTTTCTTTTGCATGGAACGATCGAATGATATCAAAACAATTGCCTCCCTTTGATTGGTTCTGACACCATTATACCGAAAAAATGCACAAAGCAAAAGAAAGGGAGTGCAAAAATGGATAGCAAAAATCCGATGAATCTGCAAAAAATAAAGTCAAAAAGTTGCAAAAAGTCAATAAAGGGGTGATAGATCAAGGCTTTTTTGAAATCGTTATAAATGTAACAAAACAGGTCGGATTTTTTAATTTTTAACAGAGCTGTGTTTTTATATAATGACCTCAGAAACGGAAACAAAAAAACGCAAAGGGGCTGCAGCCACCAGGCGGGCAGCATTTACGGAACAGGACTGTTTCAGAAAAAAAGAGAGGGAGGAAGGTACATGACGGGAAAGAGGGAAAAAACCGCAGCACTTTCAAAGGGCCGACAGCAGGGGGGCCTGCAGAAGGCAGCACTGTATTTCTGGAAGCATAAATATCTGTATCTGATGCTGCTTCCGGCGATTCTGTATTACATCATTTTCTGTTACGTTCCGATGTACGGCGTAACAATTGCATTCAAGGATTTCAATCCGATGCTTGGAATCTGGAAAAGTCCGTGGGCGGGGACGGAAATGTTCCAAAAGCTGTTTGGAATGGAAAAGTTTTATTCCGTTTTCTGGAACACGATCCGGATCAGCCTGATCCGACTGATTTTCGGATTTCCGTTTCCGATTATCATTGCGCTGCTTTTAAATGAGCTGCGGCTTGGAAAGGTAAAACGGGTCATCCAGACAGCGATTTACATTCCGAATTTTATTTCCTGGGTCGTTCTGGGCGGTATTCTGACAAGCCTGTTATCGATGGATTCGGGTATTGTCAACGGCGTCATCAAGGCGCTCGGCTTTGCACCGATCGGATTTTTGACAGATGAAAAGTATTTCGTCGGCACGATGGTCGTTTCGATGATCTGGAAAACGTTCGGCTGGAACACGATTATCTATCTGGCGGCGATCACCGGAATCGATCCGCAGCTGTACGAGGCGGCGACCGTGGACGGGGCGAACCGGTGGCAGAAGCTGTTACATATCACATTGCCGTGTATCCGTTCTATTATTATCGTTGTGCTGATTACGAGAATCGGCGGACTGATGCAGGCGGGCTTTGAACAGATTTTCGTATTGTATCATCCAGGCGTATACGGGACGGCGGATATCATCGATACCTATGTATACCGGATGGGCTTGCAGGAAGGCAAATTTGAGCTGGCGACAGCGGTCGGCTTGTTTAAATCCGTGATCAACTTTGCACTGGTTGTCATTGCAAACAAGACAGCACGCATGGCAGGAGAGGAGGGAATTTACTGATGAGCAGGGAAAAGCCGAAAAAAATCAAGGTTTCTGTCGGCAGCAGGATTTTTGACACAGTAAATCTGATTTTTCTGATTCTGCTGGGGCTGACAACCTTTTACCCGTTCTGGGACTGCCTGGTTGTTTCGTTTTCCTCGCTGAAAAGCTATCTGGCGACGAACATCCATTTATGGCCGGACGAATGGTCGTTTGAAGGCTATGCCTATATGTTAAAAAGCTTCGATCTGTGGAGATCGTATGCGAACTCGATTTTTATCACGGTTGTCGGCACACTGATCAACATGCTGATTACGACGATGGCGGCGTATGTGCTGTCGAAAAAGGATTTAAAGGGACAGCGGTTCTTCATGTTTCTGGCAGTGTTTACGATGATGTTTACCGGCGGAATTATTCCGACCTACATCGTTGTAAAGGATCTGCATCTGATGAATTCGCTGTGGGCGATGATCCTGCCGTCGGCGGTCAACACCTACAACCTGATTATTTTAAGAAACTTCTTCTTGGAGCTTCCGATGGAGCTGGAGGAAGCGGCGCTTTTGGACGGATGTACGGAGATCGGCGTATTGTTTAGGATCATGCTTCCGATTTCCAAACCGGCGCTGACGACGGTGACGCTGTTTTATGCAGTCGATCACTGGAACGACTTTTTCTCGGCGATTATGTATATCAATAAGAAAGAAGCATGGCCGCTGCAGCTGTTTTTACGGTCGATGCTGTTTCAGAATGACGCAGCATATTCCAGCGGCGGAGAAAGCCTGTTTTTATTGGGACAGCCGATGAAGATGGCGGCTGTGATGCTGGCAATTATTCCGATCATGTGCGCGTATCCGTTTTTCCAAAAATATTTCACAGCAGGGATGACGGCAGGCGCAGTGAAGGGGTAAAATATAAAAGGGAAAGAAAGAGGGAACAAAATGAGAAAAAGAAGTAAGTGTGCATTTCTGGCAACAGCGATGGCAGCGACAACGATTCTGGCAGCAGGCTGCGGCAACAGCGCTTCGGGTGGTCAGAACACTGCGGATTCTGCAGAGCGGGTTCCGATCCGTTGGCTGACGACCGGCGACGCTGCGGCAGAAGCAATTCAGGATAACGACCGCATTATTGAAGCGATCAACGAAAAACTCGGCATAGACCTGACGGTTGAAATCGTTCCGGAAGCCAATACGGAAAAGGTCAACGTTGCGATGGCGTCCGGCGATTTCCCGGATGTGGTAACTGGTGCATACGGGACGAGCGCAACCCAGCAGTGGATTGATGATGGAATGGTTATTCCGCTGAATGATTACATGGATTCCTTCCCGAGCATGAAGGCATGGCTGGAAAATTACGAGTGGTCGGCACAAAATGGAAAATATTACGGCATGCCGTTTATTACACAGTACAGTGTGGCCAATACCCTGATCGTGATGCGTCAGGACTGGCTGGATAATTTGGGATTGTCCTATCCGCAGACGTTGGATGAAATGAAAGACGTCATGCTCGCTTTCACAAACGACGATCCGGACGGCGACGGACAGAACAATACATACGGCTACACGGCAGAAAAGCCGGGACAGTTTGACTGGGTATTTTTCGCATACGGACTACCCTATGCGGACTATTCGCTGGATGAAAACGATCAGGTAATCCCCGTTTTTGAAGATCCTGCGTTTGTAAAGGGCATGACCTACATCAAAGAGCTGTGGGATGCAGGTGCGATCGATCCGGAGCTGATGTTGAATGATATGTCTAAAAAAGAAGAAAAGTTCTATCAGGGCAAAGCCGGCATGATGCCTGCACCCCTGTTCCGTCATGTGACCCGTCATGAAAACAGCGTCAGAGAGCTGTTCCCGGACGCTTCGATCTGCTATGATCTTTCCCCCGCAGGTCCGGACGGCGCGAGAGGCTTAAGCAAGCAGGGCAAGAGCGGTATGATGACCTGTATCACCGCAGCCTGCAAGAACCCTGACAAAGCGGCAGCATTTGTGGACTTCATGGTTTCGGAGGAAGGAAATAACCTGCTGCGTCTTGGTATCGAAGGTATTCATTACACCAAGGATGGCGACGAAATCGTCTTCAACGAAGAAGAGCGTGCAAAGGATGCTTTCTCGCCCAATGGCTGGGCGCACGCGCTGGCGTGGGGCTCCTTCTACTGGCCTCTGGAGAGCAACTACATCCCTGTAACCGATCCGAACCGGGAACGTGCGCTGCATACCGTTGATCTTGCGACCCAGTGCCAGGTTCCGAACCTGATTAAGCAGAAAACGCAGGTTGAGATCGAAAACGGCGCCGCAGTGGACGATATTTACACCCAGTACTTTTCGGATATGCTGCAGGGTAAGCTTTCCATCGAAGAGGGTGTAGAGCAGCTGAGCAAGTCCTGGAGAAGTCAGGGCGGTGAAGAGATCCTTGAGGCAGTCAATGCAGAGTATCAGAAAACAAAAGCAAAGCAGTGAAAAGGAAAATGTAATAATATGGAAAAAACAGGGAAAAAACCGAATATTATCATGATTCTGGCAGACGATCAGGGCCCCTGGGCGATGCACTGCGCCGGGACACCGGAGCTTTATACGCCCAACCTGGACAGAATTGCAGAACAGGGAATGCGGTTTGACAGCTTCTTCTGTGCCTCGCCGGTATGCTCTCCGGCGAGGGCATCCATTCTGACCGGGAAAATGCCTTCCGCTCACGGCGTACAGGATTGGCTCAGAAGCGGAAACTTAGACGGCGAGAAATTTGCCGCCCAGGGAAAGGAAAATCCTTATTTCGAGGGCTATAAGCAGGAACGGAAGCCAATTTCCTATCTGGAAGGACAGCCCACCTATACGGACATTCTGGCGCAGAACGGCTATCACTGTGCACTCTCCGGAAAATGGCACCTGGGCAACAGCATCGAACCGCAGCAGGGCTTTCAGGAGTGGTACACCATCGGCATGGGCGGCTGCTGCTATTACCACCCGGACATGGTGGACCATGGAGAAATCACCGTGCATCATGGGGAATATGTGACAGATCTGATCACGGATCGTGCACTGGAATATTTAAAAGAGCTGGGCGAAGGAGACGACCCGTTCTATCTGTCTGTCCACTATACTGCACCCCATTCTCCCTGGGAAAAGGAGCACCATCCTGCAAAGTGGATAGATTACTACGATGGCTGCACGTTTCCCAGCATTCCCAACGTGCCGGATCATCCCGATCTGCGCACCGGCGCGGTATATGGAACCGGTAAGAGGGAAGAAAATCTGCGGGGCTATTTTGCGGCGATCAGCGCGATGGATGAACAGATCGGAAGACTGCTGGATGCAGTAGAAGAGCAGGGGCTGGCAGACAATACCGTGATCCTCTTTACAGCGGACAATGGAATGAGCATGGGACAGCACGGCGTCTGGGGGAAGGGCAACGGGACATTCCCGATGAATATGTATGATTCCGCAGTTAAGGTGCCGTTTCTGATTTCCTGGCCGGGGCACATTCCTGCCAATACCGTCTGCAGCGAAATGATAAGCGCCTGCGATCTGCTCCCGACGATCCTTAAGCTGACGGGACTTTCCGACAAGCAGCCTACGGGACTTCCCGGAAGAAGCTTTACAGAGCTTTTGGAGGGCAGACAGCTGGAACACCGCGACGAGGTTGTGATCTTTGACGAATACGGGCCTGTCCGCATGATCCGGACGAAAGAATGGAAATATGTGCACCGGTATCCCTATGGAAAACATGAGCTGTATCACCTCGTGGACGATCCGGGAGAAGAGAAGAATCTGTACGGTTTACCGGAATATAAAAAACTGGTAACTCAATTAAAGGGCAGGATGGAAAAATGGTTCTGCACCTATTCCGACCCGGCCATCGACGGCGTGCGCTCCGCGGTCAACGGCTCCGGACAGCTCTGCCGCCCGGGTGTGTATGCAATCTATGAGGATCCCTTTGCACCAAAGGGCGTGGAATGATTATTCTCAAAAGTTTATGAAATAGCTATAAAAATAGGTTGTATTTATCCTATAATATGCATATAATATAAGCGAAAGTGAGGTGCATATTATGACAGTTGATACAAATACAATGATTTCTATCACAGAAGCTAATCAGAATTTTTCAAAGGTTGCCAGAGTTGTTGATGAACATGGCACAGCAGTTATCCTTAAAAACAATGTACCAAGATATCTTGTGATTGACTTTAGCAAAGCGGAGCAGGAAAAAATAGCATCTACAGAGGATGTATTTGCTATATCAGAACGTCTTATGAAGCAGAATATGAAGGCTTACGAGGTGCTTGCCAAATGATAAGATTGAGCAAAGAGCAGGTCATTTTACTTCATGAGCGACTGATTGAAGCTACTGGCGGTAGTAATGGCATTCGTGATGGTGGGATGTTGGATTCAGCACTGGCTAATCCATTTCAGTCATTTGGAGACAAAGAATTATATCCAAGTGTACAGGCAAAAGCAGCACAGCTTTGCTTTGGAATTGTAAAGAACCATCCTATGGTTGATGGAAACAAAAGATTAGGTACACATGTAATGTTAGTGTTCTTGGCATTAAATGGTTATGAGCTTTCCTATACGCAGAAGGAGCTGAGTGACGCTATCCTAGATTTGGCATCGGGCAAAACAGGTGCGGAGGATATATTGCGATGGATTATAAGCCATCAAAAGTAATGCACGAGACTATGATATACAGTTAAGACAAGGCCGGTCAGGGAAAGATTCTCTGACCGGCCTTTTGCAAGTTCATTCATCAGTCGGATGGTTGCCTGTGTCTTTTCAAAATCCTGCATATCGAGAATTTCATATCTGCCGTGTCCGTTCTTTGTCAGAAAAACCGGAGCACCAACAGCTGCATCACGCAGCACAATGATGCAGACTGCCAGCGGTTGTAATTGCAGGTACAGCAAAATTCACAAAAGTCCTGAAAACAATATAAAAAATATGAGATGTGATACTAGAAATGTTATCTTTAACATATTAGGATGATAGGAAATGAATGAAATACAAAAAAATATGCGGTAAAATAAATGTATATATGCTTAATAACGATATTTGTGAAAAGTTCTTAAATTTTTAATATAAATCTGAAATATTCAATATGCCGATGCTATTGCCTTTGCACAGAAAAAAATCTACAATTTAGTTAAATTGAAATTAAGGTATAAAAACCATTGTGAAACAGAAGGAACAAAACAGGGGGAAAGGAAAATCGGTATGTGGAAAGCGGCAATATCACCAGAGAAACGGAAAAAAATAAAAAGATCTGTCAGCTTTTTTCTGAGCTTACTTTTGATACTGGAAATGGTATCGGGAACTGGCATGTTTGCAGAAGGAAACAGAGTCAAAGCGAAGGAAGAAACTCCATATGCCGTATACCTGGATCTTTCAGGAAGCAGCGCAGCAGAGGCGCTGGCATCCAAAGGGATCTATGCATACGCTTATGACGATGCAGCAGAGGCAGAAGCTGCAGAGCCGGTGAAGCTGGAAAAGACAGAGGGACAGCAGGAGATCTGGCAGCTGGGTCTGACCCGGAAATATGAGCATGTGGTATTTTGCCAGGGACAGAAAAAAGAAAACAAAAACACCACAGGGGAGCTTACGATAGACTGGTCCTTACAGGCACCCTGCTACCGGCTTCAGGGAGAAGACCTGACCGGGACAGGCAGCTTTTACGGACTGTATACCGTATATTTTGAGGGAAGCCAGTACAGCGAGTTCTGTAAAAACGGCGTCAGCGTCTATGCATATGATTCGGAAGAAAACAGTGCAGCGGACGAACCTGTTGAGATGAAGCCTTCTGATAAGGGCGATGGAATTTACGAATACTGTCTGGACAGACCTTATGAATATATCGCATTTATGGCCGGGACAGACGGATGGGATTATACGGAAGCGACCACACCGGTTTATACGGAATGGGATTTCCAGGATCCCTGCTTTGTACTGGAGAAGGTAGACGGAGAAGAATCCACAGGCAGCTGGGTAAACCTTCATTATATGATTTATTTCGATGCATCGAAGATCAAAGAGGATCCGGAGTTCTTAAAGTCTGGCGTATCCCTTTATGCCTGGACAGAGCAGGAGGGCGGCAGACAGGAGCTTTCTGCAGAGCCGGTTCGGATGATTGCGTCTACGAAAGGCGAGGATATTTATCAGTACACCCTGGATCAGGCATATGACCATGTGCAGTTTTTCCTGGGTACCTCCTTTGATGCAGCCATCCAAACAGATGTCATTGAAATTGACTGGAACAGTCTGGCAGCACCCTGCTATCAGATGACCATCGAAAGAATCGAAGCGGAAACAGAAACCGAGACGCAGACCGAAACAGAGACTGAGACGGAAACAGAAACCGAGACACAGACCGAGACAGAAACACAGACAGAAACCGAAACACAGACAAAGACGGAAAACGAGTCTGAAACAGAAAACGGATTCCAGACGGAGACTGCTGCAGAAACACATACCACGGTAGAAACCGAGACCAAAGCAGATCCCAAACCGGAAACCGAGACTGGCACAGAGACAAGCTATGAAACGGAAAACAATGTGCCCTCTGCACCGGAAACAGAAAACGACGCAGCAGGATCCGAAGGAAACACTCCGGACAGCGATCCGGCAGCAGAAGCTGCCTGGGAGCAGGAAGCGAGGTGCGAGACCTATTTTTTTCACCTGGAGGTGCTGAGCGAAACAGTTGAGGCGAAGACCGTAGAAACCCTGGAGCGGGAAACAGAGTCTGCCACAGAAGGATCCAAACAGAAAACTACAGAAGAAAACAACAAAGAAACTGCATCGGAAAGCAAGCAGACGGAGGAAGAGACCAAACAGACCGAAACAACAGAAAACGGCACAGAGGAGGGCAATACAGAGAAAGCTCCTTCCAAGGAAGCTGTTGAAAAGGAAGCAACAGAAGAAATCCAGCAGGACGGAAGTCTGTACGACATGGGCGGCGAAATGAGAAAAGCCAGCCGCGTGGCGAAGGTTGGACTCAGAAAGGTAGCAGGAGGACTGGATTCTAACTATGTATATCTTGATACGGAAGAAATGAATTTGAATTCCAATGCGAATTGGAGTACAGCAAGTCAGATATATCTTTTTAAGTTAAACGACGGGATCAATTTTACACTAGGAAAAGAAGTTGAAATTAATGGCAAGAAATATTGGAGATGGCAAGTTGATGGCAACACCAATCAATTTGGATTTTCCTTTACAAATAACTGGGGGGAAATTGATAATACAAATTACTACAGAACGGTATTGGCAAGTGTAATTTTTTCACAAGCTGGCGGAAAGGTCTTTGCAAGTGATGGTAAAGCGTCAGAGCTAATTCATAATCAAGAAGTCTACGCCCTCAAAGACATCACTGCAGAAATTGCCAACAAGATGCCTTTATATTTCTATGACTTTACAGGTAATGTCACAGCGTCGGTAAAGGTAGTCTATTCGTCAGACAGCAGCTTCTCTACGGAAACAGCAGGGGCGACGAAATCAGTTGAGATGAATCGCGTTGATGGTTTTCCGAATCTCTATACAGTAGAACTGAAAAAGGAGGAAATTGAAACAAAGCCCTATGTGAAGTTTACAGATGGATCCGGAAATCCGCTGGGAGAGATTTACTATTTCGGACAAGACAGTACCAAGGCAGGTGCTGACGCAGTTTCCGTAACCTATAAAGCGGGTTCTGTGGATACCTTCCTGTATGGAGCTACTGAGCTGAAAAATGTCGATGGAACAACTACTACTATAAGCGGCTGGGGCACAACACCGGGTAATGAGAGTCTGAAAGACAAAACCCTCTATTTTGATAATCTGCATTTTCCGGTAGACGCAAAAGAGGGAAGTCAGAAAGTAACCCTGCAGATTGGAACAGAGAGTGCGGAGGATCTGATACCGGATCCGCAGTTTAAAGACAGCTTATATAGCTATAAGTTTATGGAAGATACACTCCAGCAGACTGTTTTCACAGTAAAGGATCCCAAGGGCAATATCTATCATTTCTTCTGGACAGATCTGGACTGTAACCTGCTTCAGGTGACGGAGGACAACATAGCAAATGTCACAGGCGAATATGGATATGGGAATAAGATTTATTTTGACGCAACCTATTCAAAGCTGAATACACCGGATGGACCTACATATAATGGAACAAATTCCATTCCGGCAAGTGACGATGAGAAGGTTTATTTTTATGCATGGAGCACAAAGGATTCTAGTAAAAAACGTTATGGAGCGATGATAAAAGCAAAGCCCCACGAAAAGGATGGACAGACCTGGAACGATGTGTGGTATGTGCGGATTCCGGAAGAAGATGAAATTAATCAGATTATTTTCTCTGATGTTCCATTAAAAAATCGTGATGAAGATGGGCAAAAGTATGCTGGAAGAACAGATGCTCTGACGATTCCAGATACGAAAGCGTGTGGAGGAAAACCCTGTTTCTATGCGGATGCCGGTGATACTGCGGTATACGAGCAGAAATATAGAGACGGTTACTGGGCTGAAGCATATACGATTCGGGATGCAGAGAAGTATAAGAACAGCGATGTAGTTAATATTCAGGAGAAGCCTTCGTCGATAGAGAAGGATACCCTGTATGTAGATTCTACCTTCTATGACTACTACACGGATTATGAATTGAACGGTAATAATCGGGATACCTATCCGGGTGTGAATGAAGCATCTCAGCGCAACTGGGTCACATTCCGGCAGTTTGATCAGGCGTTGAGTGATTATTATCGAGAGAAGAATGTTTCTATTCCGATCTATACAGGCCATTTTCAGCCGAGTATTAATGACTGGGGGTTCCAGTTCAAGGATATCAATGGCACATTGAAGCTATATGGAAGTGATGACCATAATAAATTCTTTTCCACAAACAACTCTTCTATTGACGTGGATGGATACGATGGAAAATATGAATTTGCAGCACAGGGTCTTGTAAGCTCTACGCTGACGAATGGAGTATTGAAGACTGCAAAGGGGGAATGTGCAGAGCCCCATTTTGATGAAGCATTTTTACTGGGAAAGAACAGCAAAAATGCTGTCCTGGGTGAGGTTTATCATAATGTATCATTCCCGTTTAAAAAGAAAAAGGATACTCATGGAGTAGACTATTGGTGGTTTGACAGTAGCCAAACGACACTTGCGATGCAAAAGGATCCATCCACCAGGGAATATTACCTGAAGAATACAGGAAACCAAGACTGGGCGCAAAATGTAAACAGTAACGGAACCAATGTTGGAGATAAAGTATCAACTACCTATGGTTTTTTCCCGTTTAACGAAAACACTACTCCGACAAGCGGGAAAAATTATAACTATGGATTTGGTACAAAATTAGAGATTAAATTCCGTCTGACAGAGGATGGAATGGTTCTGGGAAATGACGAAAATGTGCCGATTATCTTTGCATTTTCCGGAGATGATGATGTATGGGTATTTATTGATGGAAAACTGGCACTGGATGTTGGCGGAGCCCATGGAAAGGTGACAGGAACGCTGGACTTTAAAAATCGGGAGGCAATAGTAAGTAAGGTAAAGAAAAGTGCGGCAGGAGGAGATGCAGGAAAAGAAGGAAAAGGAGAAGGTGGCAAAAAAACAACAAAATTCGAATTGACGGGCAGCAACGAAGCCGAGCATACCCTTACCATGTTTTATATGGAACGCGGTATGTGGGAATCTAATATGATGATTGCCTTCAACTTCCCGGATGATAACGAGTTTGCAGTAGAAAAGCAGGTAGATAAAAGTGAGGTAAATCCCCTGTTTGCCGATTCCTTTGAGGATGCCTCCATATTCCCCTTTACGATCAAAAATCAGGCGACACACTATGGAACAAAGGAAGCAGGAAGTGGAGCAACGGTAGTAACAAGGAAATTTAACAGCTTTGACAGCGGTTCACCAGAATTGACGAAAGGCAGCTCGGATATTACATTTGAGCGGCTGGAGAGTATACCTGATCAATCTGATCAAAACGGTGTTGCACACTGGTATGCACCGGTAGAGGATACGACCGGAGAGCACAAAAACTCGAGATTTGGTATTATCCCATATCAGTCAGATGGACCTCTGGTTACGTCAGCGGCGAATAAGTATCTGGATTTCAAGCTATATTATGATTATGACGACACTCCAACAGCGAAATGTATTTATCTGGAGCTGGAGGATGCAAGTCGGAAGAAGATCGGAGACTTGTTATCCGGAAAGCTATACGGAAACACAATCCTTAAGGAAAAAACATGGAATACTCTGACCGTTGACTTAAGCAAATTAAGTGGAGCACCTGATTTTAACTATAGCCAGATAAAATCCATCAAATTTAATTACAGCTATCCCAGAGACATATATCTGGATGACTTTGTATTCCGATCCGGCGTGCAGGTAACGCAGCATATCGGATTTGAGGTAGATCAGAGTCAGATTCCGGATTATGGTTCTGCTACATCCGGAAAACTGGAGAAGCCAGAGGGCGCAGTCTATTCTCTGAGCGATTCCTCCAATACAGATACCGGCGTAATTGGAGAAAATAGAACCTTTGTACTGGCGGATGGTCAGACCGCAACCTTCCGAAATCAGTTCCGCCGCGGCAGCTACATTTCCGTGAAGGAGGAAATAGATTCTTCTGCATTTGAAACGAGCTGGAGCCTGTATGAAAACGGACATATAGTAGACAAGGTAACCAAAACGGAAAACATAACGACGGTAGAGATTCCATCAGAGCAAAAGGTTTCCAACGTACCCGGAACGCAGATCAAGGATGGCAGAAAAGAGGTATGTACGGATGAGAATAAAAACCAAGGATATACTTCAACGCATTTTGCGAAAGAAGAGGGTGAAGAAACTGAAAACGCCATCGTGTTCCGCTCCTACGATAATCCGGATAATGAAACCGGTGTTACAAAATTAAAGGCGGTATTTGTAAATAAAGTCAAGGTTGGTTCCCTTACGATCCGAAAGGAGAAGACAAAGGATTCAAATGATCTGACCGGAACCTATCGCTTTCAGATTAAATTCACAAATGTCGCAGGAATGTCACTGGAAAAGGGAGATTCCATTACGACAGACTGGATCTCATTAAAGCAGGGAGAATCCTATACGATTTCAGGAATTCCCATTGGAACAGATTATGAGATTACAGAAGAAAAACCGACAGATGGATCTTTCCTGAAGAAGGTTCTGATCAATGACACGGAAGCATCCTTAAATGTAGAGAAGGGCTCCGTAAACGGTACCATTACAACAGGAACAGCAGATACTGTCGTGAGATTTCAAAATAATAACAAACCGACCGGCAACATCGCTGTAACTAAAAAATGGGAAAAGACAGATGGCACACCGATTATAGATCTGAAACAGCTTCCGAAGAGTATTTACCTGCAGCTGCAGAGAAAAGAGAAAGGTCAAGAAGATACTGAGTGGAAAGCAGTTGACTATCCCGGCAATATCGGTCCAGAAAAAAAATGGGTTGAAGTTACTCCCAAGTATAGTGGTTCATCCTACGTTTGGTCTTATTCCTTTATGGATCTGGAACAATATGTGGACAGCACAGTAGATCCTAAAGTCCGGTGGATCTATCGGGTTATGGAGGTGAATACCGACGGAAATGTGATTGCTTCCGACGGGACATACACTGTGGATGGAAAAACCTATCGAGTGACCTATTCCATGGATGCTTCGGCAGGCACAGCAACAGATCCGACAAAAACAGACATTGAACTTGCAGATTTTGCAACAGCCGATGGCAAGCAGCCGACGGTGAATATGACAGTGACTAATACCTATTTGGAAGAGCTGAACCTGAAAATTACGAAAAAGGGTAAAAACACAACGGACGAATCGCTTTCCGGAGTAGAGTTTAAGCTGGAGAAGAAGGATTCGACTGGAACGTGGTTTGAACAAATCGGTAGTCCGAAAACAACGGATAACAACGGCATTGCCACCTTTGAAAAGCTCGGTCAGGGAACCTATAGACTGAGAGAAACAAAGGCTGCAAAGGACTACAACCTGCTGAGTGATTCGATCTTAATTGAGATTGATACATCGAATCAGGTGAAATGGAGGATGGAGAAGGAAACAGATAAACCCTGGAAGGAAATAACTATAGAGGGAGACAATGTAATTCCTCTCACCATCTACAACACAAAGCAGCTGATCCTTCCTGCAACAGGAGGATCCGGGTTTGGATTGGTTACTATGGGAGGCATTGCGCTGATGGCGCAGGCAATCCTTATGGGTACATACTTCACGCTGCAATGCAGAAAGGGGGACGATAAGCTTCGTAAAAAGAGATAGTACCCCCAAAGGTATGAAACACAGGCTGTTGGAGCAGGGGCTTATGTCCGGCAGCTTCATAAGGAGAAAACCTTAGAAACAAAGTACGGAGCCAAACGTACAAAGCAGGAGAAGTAAAAAATATTTCGGCTGTCCCAAACACAAAAGGACAGCCGGACAAAAAAGGAGAATGCAACAATGAAGAGAATGAAAAAGCTTCTGACAGGGCTCCTGACCCTGGCGATGACATTGTCAATGATGACAATGACGGCATTTGCTGCTGAAGGCAGTGGGACTACTGCAACGACCAAAATGCCGACGATTGATACGGAAAGAACAGGTTCGATTAAGATTCATAAGTATGAATACAATGGAGAAGATGGGGGAACAGGAACTGGCAATGCTGATGATACTATTCCGGACGGCGCGACGCCATTGGCTGGTGTAGAGTATACTGTATGGAAAATCTCGGATTTAACTAATTACTATGAATATAATTCAACTGAAAAGTTGCCAAAAGCAACTGATTTTACAGTTGAGAAGGATGGTTCATCTTGGAAGCTGAAAAAAAATGGTACTCTTGATGGTACTTTAATTGGTTCTCAAACAACTGGTGCAACAGGGGTTGTTACGTTTGGAGGCTTGGCTGTAGGAATTTATTATGTAAATGAGACCAAGGCACCAGATAAGGTGTATAGTCCTGTCGCTGCTTCTCAGGGTGCAGGTTTTCTGGTATCAATTCCTATGACGAATCCTAAAAATAATGACGAATGGCTTTATGACGTAAATGTGTTCCCCAAGAATAAAACAGCTTCCGGTGGAGTGATTTTGACTAAACAGGGAAAGTGTGGGACAGAAGAAAGCGTTTTAGAAGGTGCAGAATTTGTTTTGCAGAAAAAGTTTGATGATGGCTGGAAATATGTGAAGAAAGATACTACAGATGGTAGTTGGAAATATGATGTTGCAACGAAACCCACAACCAGCGCTAATGGAATTTTGAAAACAGATGCAAGCGGAACAATTACGGTTACAGATCTTGCACATGGAACATATCGCTTTTTAGAGGTTGATTCAACAGATGATCCGGGAAATAGAGGATATATAATTGATGAAACTAAAGAATATGAGTTTACAGTAAATACTGATGGAAAAATTGTATGGGCTGCAGCTGCAGAAGGGACAAAGGTGAATGGCACTACGAATAGTGCGGCAACCATTACAATTGTGAACCACAAACCTAATGTAGAAAAGGATGTAAAAGACAGAACTGATGGCACTTGGGGAAAAGATTCCGATTACAGTGTTGGAGACACAATTCCTTACAGAGTTACGGTAGACGTTCCTGAGAATATTACAGAACTGAAAACCTTTACATTAACGGATACACCTACAAATCAGGAATATCAGTCAGGTACATTAAAAATTTATTCGGATGAAGCTTTTCATAATCAGATTTTGGATACTTATGTAGGAACTGCGGATGGTGACGGCTGGAAAATCGAATTTACCCCTGCTGACTTAGAGGGCTACAAAGGAAGTAAAATCTACATTACCTTTGATATGAAATTAAAAAAAAATGCAGTAACTGTAGGACCCAACGGTAATACGAACAAAATCAACCTGGATTACTCCAACAAAATTTTGCCGGCAACGGATCCCAATCATAGCAATCCTGGAACAGATGAAATCATAAAAGAAACCACTGTTTACACGTTTGAAATCGCTGTAGAAAAAGTAGATGCAAGTAATGAAGCAACGAAGTTGGAGGGAGTAACCTTTGATCTCTACAGAGAATTGGATCCTGCTGCCACCGGAGAGGGTGTATTAACTGATCCTGTAAAAGGATTAACTGGAAAGTTTAAAAAGGTAAAAGAAGATTTAACAACAGGAACGGATGGCACAATCTCCGTATCCGGTCTTGCTAACGGTCACTACTGGCTTGTTGAGACAAAGACAAAAGAAGGTTACAACCTGTTAAAAAAACCGGTTGAAGTAAAGATTGCAGCGACATACTCAGAAACAGAGGAGACTAAAATAACTACAGATTCTACCACCGGAAAGACGACCACCACAACAACTAAAGTAAAAAATCTTACCGATGCAGGAAACAATGGTGTATTCAAAACCGTTGTCAAGAACAGCAAAGGCTTCACCCTTCCCACCACCGGTGGTATCGGTACCTTCGTATTTACCTTCGCTGGTATTGCCATGATGGCAGCAGCAGTGATCCTGCTGATCACCAGCAAGAAGAAAAAAGCAGAGTAATTCAGGCAGATAACTCTTTTGTTATCTCTTCTATGGATGCTGCGAAGCTGTTGTGAAGTACAGCTGCTATTTTATCAGCAACGGGTCTGTATCGCGTTTCGTGTGCGCGAGAACAGATACCGGCACAGGACGGGGGTCACGTCCCGCCCTGTGCATCGCTCCTTCAGAACCCCCTTTCCCCCTGAACGGAGCGATACTGCGGTGATCGCCGTCGGTCTTAGAAACCGGCTGCGGCTGCGGTAATCGGGAAAGAAAAATTTGGGATTTTCTTTTCCGTGTTGTGTTTTCCCATTCCCTTCCTGAAAAGGACATCCGGGCGCTCTCCCGTGCCCTTGGATGTCCACGAAAAAACGGCGCAGAGAAAATGCAGAAGCGGCGGCTGCCGCAGGCCTTTGATCTGTGCCTTTCCTTATAAAATGTCCGGAGGTTACTGTCATGGATAAAAAAAGAGCATGGTTTATCGCGATATTGTTTTTTTCGGGCCTGTGTCTGACTCTGTATCCCTTCGTCAGCAACCTGATCGCCCAGTCCCATGCAAGTCAGGCGATCGCCGCCTATGATGAGCAGGTTGCAGAGATGGATCAGGAACAGATTGACGCTGCCAAGGAAGCGGTCCGTAAATATAATGAACAGCTCAATGCAGCAGTGGAAGCCAGTGCCATGCAGGGAGAGGATGGAATCAGCTACCTCGATCTGGTGGATGTGGGCGAGAGCATTGGCTTTATCGAAATTCCGAAAATTGACGTATATCTTCCCATATACAGTGGAACCAACGAAGATGTGTTGCAGAAGGGCGTCGGCCATCTGGCGGAGTCCTCCTATCCTATCGGTGGTACGAGCACCCATTCCGTGCTGACCGGTCATCGTGGACTGCCCAGTGCGGTTTTGTTCACGGATCTGGACAAGCTGGAGGAGGGCGATGTGTTCTATCTCCATGTCTTGGATGAGGTGCTTGCTTACAAGGTAGACCAGATCAAGGTTGTGCTTCCGGAGGAAACCCAGGACATCGGGATCGTGGAAGGAAAGGATTACTGTACCCTTGTTACCTGCACGCCCTATGCCATCAACACCCACCGGCTGCTGGTTCGTGGCGAGCGGACCGAGTACATCCCGCCGGAGGAGCTGACAGAGCAGAATGCAGTGCATGAAGTACAGTCCCAGACCATTACGAAGCGGATCGTGGATGTATGGCCGTGGCTGATCGTATCCCTGCTGATCGTGGCAGGAGTGGAGGGATCTATTTTCCTGCTGATTGTGAAACGGCAAAGAAGCCGTGGAGATGTCCGGGAAAAACGAAAGAAAGGCAAAAGGAGCAGTCGGTCATGCAAGAAAACAAGGCGCAGAAAGTAATTGAAGAAGTAAAAAAAGCATTTATCGGAAAGACAGAGTGCGTGGAAAAGCTCATGACCGCCATTCTTGCCGACGGACATGTGCTGGTGGAGGATGTCCCGGGAGTGGGAAAAACAACCCTGGCGCTGGCCTTTGCCAAGGCAATGAATGTGGCGCAGAACAGAGTGCAGTTTACACCGGATGTTTTACCGGCCGATATTACAGGCTTTACCGTATATAACAGGGAAAAGGATGGCTTCTTTTACCGTCCCGGCGCAGCCATGTGCAATATTCTTCTGGCGGACGAGATCAACCGTACCTCCCCCAAGACCCAGGCGGCGCTTCTGGAGGTAATGGAGGAGGGCAGCGTAACCGTAGACGGCGTGACCAGACCGGTACCGTCTCCCTTTCTGGTCATTGCTACCCAGAACCCTGTCGGCTCTGCCGGAACCCAGCTGTTGCCCCAATCCCAGCTGGACCGGTTCCTGATCTGCTTTGGGATCGGATATCCAGATGCCGCAGAGGAAATGGATATTTTAAAAAGCCGCCGAAGCGGAAACGGGCTGGAAGATGTACGTCCCGTCATCAGCAGTCAGGAGCTGATGGATATGAAAAAAGAAGTCGAAGAAGTGTTTGTACACGATCAGGTATATGACTATATCGTGCGTCTGGCTCAGGCCACCAGAAACAATGACGCACTGGAGCTTGGGCTGAGTCCCAGAGGCTCTTTGGCGCTTTTGAAAATGGCTCAGGCGAGAGCCTATCGGAAAGGCCGCAGCTTTGTGATTCCGGCGGATGTTGCGGCAGAATTTCAGGATGTTGCGGCCCACAGGGTACAGCCTGTATCAAGCTCCGGAATGGATAGAGTCCGTGCAGCAGCCGTGCTGGAGCGGATCTTAAAGGAGACCCCGGCGCCTGCTCCGGAGAAAGGGTGAAGCCTTGAAGGAAAAAGCAATTTATATAGGAGCGGTCATTCTGACTGCTATCTGGGGCGTAGCTGCTCCTGAGGGCTTTGCTTCGTTTTTGCTGGGCTTTGAACTGCTGTTGGCGCTTTCCATGTGGATTCTGGTTCAGATCCTGGCTGGAAAGGTAGAGATTGTGCCGGAGCCTGCAGAAGAGACGGTGGGGAAAAAAGAGCCCATCGTCCTTCGGGTAAAGCTGAAAAATGCTTCCCTGCTTCCGGCCTCCTGTGTGGCGGTTACCGTCAGCTGGCGGGATCCTCTGGATAACAGCACGGGCACCGTGGAAAGCATGGGAATGGCAGGTGGAAAAAGGACCGGTGTGCTGGAATTTTATATCCCGGTGAAGTATTCCGGTGTTTACGAGTTTTGGATCCAGTCGGCATTCGTGCGGGACTGGCTTCGGTTATGGTCAAAGAAGCTTTTGATCACAGATAAAAAAGTGCAGGTGTTGTCCGTGCCTCTGGTACATCAGGCGGAGGAATGGATCCCCCCGGCACAGCTCGCCTCCGGCGGGGATTCGGATCAGCATTCCCAAAAAAGGGGCGGGGACGATGGATCGGAGGTATTCGAGGTTCGTGCCTATCGGGATGGAGATCCGCTGCAGAGAGTGCATTGGAAGCTGACTGCAAAGACCGGAGAAATGCTGGTGCGGGAATTCAGCCTGCCGAAGCGGGAGGTGCTTTTGCTGCAGGTGGATCTGTATCATCCGCCTCAGGAAAAGTGGGATCATTGTAAATTGGAACGGCTGCTGGAGCAGACAGCGGATTTTTGCTGGAGGCTTTTGGCGGCAGAACAGGAATATGAGGTATTCTGGCAGGAGCAGGAGCAGCTGTGCAGAATGCAGATTTCCAGAGCCCAGGATCTGTGGGTCTTTCTCAAACGGCTTTGTCTTACCGCCACAAAGGAAGAGCTGGAGCAGAATGGAAAGCAGAGCCAAAAGCAATCTGCCGGGAAAAATAAGTATCCGGCAGAGGATCTTTTGGAAAAGGGCAGAGGCAGCGGTGTAACAGAGCCGGTAGTCGGCGGGCAGCTCTGGAAAATAGATGCAGAAGGAACAGTCAGGCAGGTGAAAGGCAATGAAGAAAGGGCAGGAGCCGGGACAGCTGGATAAAGAAGCGGTAGGCAGGATTACCTGTCGGATTCTACAGGAAGAAGAACCCGGCGGTATGCTGGTCAAAAAGCTGTGGCGGCTGGCTGGTATGCTGATCTGTCTGCTCTGCATCACCGGTGGTCTTTGCAGCGCATTTCTCAGTGGCTTTGGAATCCGATATTTGGTCCCTGTTTTTTGGATACTTCTGGTTGTTTCGGTGCTGTTCTGGATCGGATTTTCCAGACTGCCCCTGGAAGGGGTGTATCGGATCCTTGCGATTTTGGGAACTCTGATCGGCGTAAGCCTTTTGCTGTTGTTGCTGCAAAGGGATGTGATCGCCGGGTATATGTCCGCTGTAAACGGGGTACGCATTCGGTTAAATGAGGCTTATGACGGTACCCTTGCCCTGTATCAGGCGTCAGCATCTGCGATGCAGATGACTGTATTTTTCGGGTTTATCCTGTTTTTACTGACGGGGCTGTTATCTGCCGGGATCTGTTATCGGACCAATCCGGCAGTGGTTCTGGCAGGAGAATTTCCGGTGCTGGCAGGGATCGGAATTGCCGGAGGGACACCCTCCTTTTTCAGCTTTTTTCTGATCCTGTTGGGAACCCTTGGAATGCTCAGTGCCGCCGCCGTCAGTCGGGCGGATCAAAGGGATCAGGACAGTGCCCGTCAAGCAAGGCAGATGACAGAGCAGATGAAAAGCAGTGTCAATGTCTGGCTGCTTTTACAGGCTGTAGTGCTGTCGCTGTTGGCGTTTGTGCTGGTGCGGCCCCTGACCAATACCCTGCTCCAGGCACAGGAGGCAGGGATGAAGACACAAAACGGTGTGCTGCAGGCAGTCTGGCAGCTGCTTCCGGCGGTTTCCGGAGGAAGGCTGAAGCTTTCCGTTGAAGGAGTCGGCGGAGGGGTATCGGATGGAACACTGACAGACCAGGATGGTTTTTATTTTGGAAAGGTACAGGCCCTGAAGGTTACGGTTTCGGAAAAACCCTCAGAGACCGTGTATTTAAAGGGCTTTATCGGCACGGATTACACCGGGACAGCCTTTGAGGAGGCAGACGGGGAGAGCTTTGTGCAGGCAGCATCCTTGTGGAAGCTGGATGGAAATGTATCCCTTGGGGTGGAAAATCTGCCCTTTCTGCGAACCTATTATGCGGAAAACGTGGTGTTTACCGGAGAGGGAGACGATGCAAAGCCGGAGCTTGCGGCAAATGCAGCCTCCTCTGCTGTGACCCTGCAGGTGGAAAATCTGGCGGCAAATCCGAATTATACCTATGTTCCCTATGGAGCATTTTTAAACGATTATTATCAGGTGTTGGGAGGCGACGGCGCACTGGCAGGTCAGAGCGTCCAGCAGGATATTTTTTCCTGTTATCCCAGAAAGCAGCTGGAGGAGGTCTTAGAGGACTGGAACGAAACAAAGCAGCAGGAAAGCACTCTGGATCAGGCGGAAAGCGCCTATGCCGCCTATGTGCAGGCACATTGCAGCAGCCTGCCGGAAAATCTCAGTTATTTGCAGGAGAAATTTGACCTGGAGCTGGAAACAAAGGAAAGTGCAGATCCAAAGGAAGCAGAAAAAAACTGGGAAAAGATCAAAACCGCAGTGGTTTCTGAGCTGGCAGGAAATTATGAATTTGTCCGGGAACCGGAGGCTGTGCCCGAGGGGAAGGACTTTGTAGAATGGTTTTTAAAGGAATCCAAAGAAGGAAATTCCGTTCATTTTGCAGCGGCGGCCACCATGCTGCTGCGTGCCTGCGGGATGCCGGCACGGTATGTGGTGGGCTATGCAGCGCCGGCAAGTCTCTTTAAAGGACAGGAGGACGGCAGCTATCAGGCAGTTTTGGAGGATGACAACGCCCATGCCTGGGCAGAGGTCTATCGGGAAGGAATCGGATGGACCGTAGTGGAGGCGACACCGGGCTTTGCCGCCCTGGTAACAGAAAGCGATGGAGCCTCGGGCCAGAAGGAGAAGGAAGCAGACAGCCCGGACACCCCAGGGGAAGCCTTTTATCAGGAAGACACGCCAGAGGCTGAGACCCCCGGGATCGGCAGCAGAATATTCCGGGTGGTGAAAAAAGCACTGGCGGCGGTGGCTTTGACGATAGCTGCCTGTGGGATCGCAGCAGTCATCCGGCGGCATATCCTCTGTAAACGACGGAGAAGAGGCAGAAAAGGAGAAACGCTGGGAGAGCAGATCCAAAGGATTTATCGAAGCTTTGCCGCTCTGCAGAAATTTAACAAAAAAAGTGTATGCAGCTGTCAGGAGGAGCGCTTTGCAAAGCAGCTTGGAAAGAAATATCCGGTATTTTCGGAGAAGACAGCGCAGAAGCTGGCAAATATCGTACTGAAGGCATGCTATAGTGATCAGGGGCTGACAAAAAAAGAGTGTCAGTTTGTACTGGATTGCTATGAAAAGCTTGCAGAAGCTGTATCAAAGGAGCTGTCGCCGGCAAAACGTCTGGTGGGAAGCCTGATCTTTTGTTTTTGGTAAAGCGGAAGGGAGAAGTGCATGAAACGAAAAATTTTGACAGTCCTTGCCATCCTTCTTGGTCTGGCAGGGCTGGGTGTCCTGTTATATCCCTCCGTCAGTAACTGGATGGAACAGGCAAAACAGCGCAGGCAGATCGCAGCCTATCAGGAAGCACAGGCGCAGATGGAGCAAAAAAGGCGGGCTGCCCTGCTGGCAGAAGCCGACCGGTATAATCAAAAGCTGGCAGAGCTTGGCATCAGCTTCGATATGCTGGGAGAGGCGGAAAAGAAGGCACTTTTGATCGACGGAAAATCCTATGATGAGCTGCTTTTGGCAGAGGACAGCGGTGTGATGGGATATCTGGAAATCGAAAAAATAAAGCTGAAGCTTCCCATTTATCACGGAGTATCGGAGGAGGCACTGGAATCTGGAGTTGGTCACCTGGAGGGAACCTCCCTGCCGGTTGGAGGCGAAACAACTCATGCGATTCTGTTTGGTCATCGGGGGCTTCCCTCGGCAAAGCTTTTTACCGATCTGGATCAGCTGGAGGTGGGAGATACCTTTCAGATCACGGTGCTGGATCGTGTGCTGGTCTATGAAGTGACCCAGACAGAGGTGGTGCTTCCGGAGGAGTTAAACGGTTTGACAGCAGAGTCCGACAAGGATCAGGTCACACTGGTTACCTGTACGCCCTATGGAGTCAATTCCCATCGTCTTTTGATCCATGGGGAGCGGGTGCAATAGATTGCGATAGATGGAGATTGTGATAGATAGAGAACAGGAAACTTCATTGTCGGTGGAGTGCAGGAGCGTATCCGGCAGGAGAAAGGTAGGCTGCAGCTGCAGCGGAAAGTGAGGAAGAAAATGAAAGGAAGAAAAATCCGGATCAGACAAGGGGTAAAGGGCTGGCTGCTTGCGCTGGCCATGGTATTGTCCCTTTGCAGCGGCTGGAAGCAGGACGTCTGTGCACAGCAGAGTCAGAGCAGCTCGTCCAATTTGATGCAGGACGTGGATACGGACAAAAAAGGCTCCATCGAAATCCTTTTTGACACCATGCGGGACGAGCCCGTTGCAAATGCAGAGTTTACTCTGTATCAGGTTGCAGCAATGGTGGATCGGGGAGGCTATACGGTGCTGGAGCTGACAGGCGGCTTTGAGGGCTGCAGCGTGCAGCTGAAAAACCTGACGGCACAGCAGTCCAAGGAGGCTTCGGCAGCACTTTTGGAGTATCAGAGAGCAAATCATATTTCCGGGGATACGAAAAGAACAGATGCAAACGGAAAGATCAGCTGGACAGATCTGCAGACCGGTCTGTATCTGCTGGTTCCGGGCCAGATGCAGAAATACAGAACCGATCCGTCTCTGGTTTCGATCCCGACGAATCTGAACTCCCAGCTGTTATATGACATGTCGGTGAATCCGAAGGCAGAAAGGATTCCGGATCCGGTGTATCCGCCGGAAGAATCCGAGGAACCCCCTACGCCGGAGGTGAAAAAGCCGCCGAAAAAGACAGAGACCATCGTTACACCGGGAATCACTCCGGAGCAGAAAACACCGGAGAAGCTGCCCCAGACAGGACAGCTGCGCTGGCCGATCCTGGCACTTTCCACAGTAGGAGCAGGATTGCTGTTTCTTGGATGGTGGATCGGTCGAAAAAAAAAAGACTGTTCCAAGGCTCTGATGGGGCTTGGGGTCCTTCTGGCAGCAGGAGCAGTGGGGATCTCCGCTTATAATATCTGGGATAGCAGCCGTGCCGAAGCTGCGGTGGAGGCGTCCTTAGAGGCCTATGAAGAAGAGCTGACTGCTGTGGAGCAGGAGTCGGAGGCGCTTCCTGTGGATGAGAACAGCGGGATGACCTTTGTGGAGGCAGACGGGCTTTGCTGGATCGGCGAGCTGGAAATTCCGTCCCTGCAGCTTACGCTGCCGGTGGCGGATCCCTGGAGCTATCCGTCCTTGAAAAAAGCACCCTGCCGCTACACCGGAAGTGCAGAGGAAAATTCCCTGATCATTGCCGCCCATAATTATAAACGGCATTTTGGCAATATCGGACTTTTGCCGGAGGGTGCAACAGTGAAGTTTACAGCGGTATCGGGGGACGTATACGAATATGAGGTAGAAAAGGTAGAAACCTTAAATCCCTATGCAGTAGACGAGATGCTGTCCGGTGACTGGGATCTGACGCTGTTTACCTGTACCTATGGAGGAAGAAAGCGTGTGACGGTCCGGTGCGGCCTGGTTGGATGAAGAGACAGAGAGATGGAGAAAAGAAGCATCCGCAGAAATCAGCGGCGACAGGCTGTCAGGGTCGCTGATCTCTGCGGATGCTTTTTGAATCAGGATATTTTTGGGGATTTCAGGGAAATACAATAGAATGCACGCCATGCGAACATTCTATTGGCATGAAAAAAAGAACCTCAATCTCTCAAGGTTCTTTCTGTTAATCGGAGTGACAAGACTTGAACTTGCGGCCTCTTCGTCCCTAACGAAGCGCTCTACCACCTGAGCCACACCCCGATGTGCCGTATTTCTCAACCGGACAAATGATATGATACAGCATAATCGGACAGAAGTCAACACTTAATTTGAAAAAACTTCACAAATTAGGTTTTTCTGTTACAGTTTATTCGTACCGTTTGAGTTGTTCATAAAAAATTAAGGGTTTCTTTCTTGCAAGAAATGGAAATATAGACTATATTAAACGGACAAAAGGCAGGCACAAAAAGGACAGGCGGTAAGCTCGGAGCAAAGGCTCCCTAAAGGATACGATAAGCTGTCTGTGATCTGCAGAATGGAGTGAACATGAAATATTTCTGGTTGACCATAAAGAAGATGTTTCGTTTTTTATTAAAGCCCTTATCCTTTGTACCGGCGCTGTGCGTGATGTATATGATCTTTTCCTTTTCCGCCCAGACGGCGGACGAATCCGGACAGCTGAGTATGCTGGTCAGTGAAAAGGTGGTGCTCCTGCTGGGAAAGCTGACCTCCGGCAATCTGGATACTGCGCAGGTGGGAGTGTATGTAGATGAGATTCATTTTCTCGTAAGGAAGATGGCACATTTTAGCGAATATTTTTTGTTGGGACTGACACTTTCCCTGCCCTTATATGTTTATCGGCTGCGGGGCTTTTGGCTCGTGCTCGCTGCCGGATTGTTCTGTGCCGGGTTTGCCGGTCTGGATGAGTACCATCAGATGTTTGTGGCAGGACGCTCGCCGGCGCTTCGGGACGTGGCGATCGATACGGCAGGAAGCATCACCGGAATTTATATGACAAGGATCATCGGATTTATTGGGAGAAAAACGATATTTGCACCCCTTTCGATGGAAAAGCGCAGAGAACGGAGAAAAAAGAGATTTGTATAAAAAAGTAAAAAAAAAGGCTTGCAAAATTAGAAAGTATCGTGCTATAATATCACTTGTCAGTTCGATAGGGGCATAGTTCAAAGGTAGAACAGCGGTCTCCAAAACCGTCGATGTGGGTTCGATTCCTACTGCCCCTGGTATTGCGGGAAAGTCAGAGAAGACGATATCTTTTCTGGCTTTTTCTTGTTTTATTCATGACAATAAAATGCTCGCAGAGCGTGCATTCTATTGTAGCAGCTCGTTTAGGGCTTTGTTTTTTGGCTGTCAGCCGGGGGGATTTTTTATGGAACAGAAGCATACGCTAGAGGAGAATGGGTATTATGCACAGGTCACAGATCAGCTGATTGAAAATATCGGGTATCAGATGATCCGCCGGAACTGGTCGATGAAGACGCTGGCGGATAAAGCGGATCTTCCTTATGAAACCGTAAAGCATCTGATGGCAGGAAAAATCGGCAGACCATCCTTTATCAGTATTCTGAAGATTGCAAATGCACTGGAATGTTCGCTGGATGATCTGGCAGGACGGAATAATCCGGCGCTGGAGGGACTTCGCAGGCTGGCAGACCATGCGGATGGAATGTATCAGATTTTTGCGGAAGTAGAACATTTGCTGTATCCGAACTTCATGATGCAGAGAGAAAACAACAAATAGCACAAATAAAAAATGAAATGATAAAAAAGTACTGTGAAAAAGAGAGAAGAATCGGTGAACAACCGATTCTTTTTTGTCACAAAATGTTCATAATCGTTTACAAATCGTTCAGCTTCTTATCGGCGGCAACCGGATATACTGGATAGTAGGAAGGTACAAGGACAGGTTGACGATTAGGGGATGATCAGTTGAAAAAAAAGGTATGGGGCATTTTGTTTCTGGCAGCGTTGGCGTTAAATGTGTTGGCGTGGAAAAGCAGCAGCTTCTGCGATTTTTATGCGGAATCGGTTTTTCCGGTATGGAGCAGCATTTCCACGCGGGTGATGTCGGTTTTTCCGTTCAGCGTCGGAGAGAGCATGATCGTGCTGGGGATTTTGTTCCTGACAGCGTTTGCAGCGGTAGGATTTTTGCGTTTGACTGTAAAAAAAGCGTGGAGCAAAAAATTGTTTCACAGCTTTTCCTGCGCATTTTCCTGGATTTTTCTGGCACTCGTCTGGGTTATGACCTGTAATTGTTTTTTGCTGTATCATTCTTCGGCGTTTGAGGATCGGTATATGGAGCAGGTGCGCAGTGAGAACTACTCCAAGGCAGAGCTTGCTGTGCTGCGGGATTATATTGTGGTCAATGCCAACGAGCTTGCAGAGCAGATGGAGCGGGATGCAGACGGCTATCTGATTTATAAGGGAGACACGAATCAGGCGGCTGTAGAGGCGATGCAGCAGGTCGGCACAGATTATGGACGCCTGCAGGGCTATTATCCGCAGCCGAAGGAGATTTATTTTTCGGAGCTGCTCAGTCAGACCTATAGGATGGGGTACTATTTCCCATTTTCCATGGAAGCAAACTACAACGGAACGATGTATATTGTAAATAAGCCCTCAGTGATCTGTCATGAATTTGCACATTTAAAGGGCTTTATGCAGGAGGATGAGGCGAATCTGATCGGATATCTTGCCTGTATCAACTCAGACGATGCATTTTTCCGCTACAGCGGCTATATGGGCGTACTCAATTATGTGGAAAAAGAATTTCGTGAGAGCATTCAAAAGAGCCGGAAAGAATACGCGAAGCATCCGCAGATTTCTGCACAGGTTTATGCGGATAACATGTTTTTGACCCAGGAAGCATGGCAGACTGTCGAGAAAAAGGCGGTTGTCAGTACCAAAACAGCGAAAAAGGTTTCCAACGCGGCGACAACGGCTTCTCTGAAATTAAACGGAGTGGAAGAGGGCATGAAAGCGTATGACGGTGTGGTGAAGCTGTTGCTGGATTATTATGACGGTGTGCTGTACGGGGATGTTTTGGTGACTGTGGACGCAGAGTGACGGTCTAAAAAGCGTGCAAGACATTATATAAAGTGTATAAAACAGGAACCTGCTGCGCATCCTGACCAAAACGGCGGTGCTCTTTGGAAAGAAACTGCCGAGAAAAGGAAAGGGGCGTGTGGGCGATGGACTATTTGAATGCATTCTGGGTAGGTGGTCTGATTTGCGCGCTGGTGCAGATTTTGATGGAAAAGACGAAGCTGATGCCGGGGCGGATTATGGTGCTTTTGGTCTGCTCGGGCGCAGTGCTGAGCGCACTTGGCTGGTATCAGCCCTTTGTCGATTTTGCCGGGGCAGGGGCGAGCGTGCCGCTGCTTGGCTTTGGGCATACGTTGATGAAGGGCGTAAAAGAAGCGGTGGAACAAGACGGATTTCTCGGATTGTTTACGGGAGGCTTTCAGGCAGGGGCTGTCGGAACTGCGGCGGCGCTGATTTTCGGATATCTGGCGAGCCTTGTTTTTAAACCTAAAATGAAAAAGTAGAAGGATTATTCCCTGCAGGCAATTTCCTTGCGGGAAAGAAACTGGCGCATGGTTTTGTCCCACTGCGCGTCCAGTGTTTTATCGAAGACAAAGGAAGAAAAGGCGGTTCCGGTCGTCAGGCGGATGGCGGAGCCGTCATATTTTATGGTCAGGACCAGCGCCTGAACCTGTTCCGGTTTTAAAGACGGATCTGCGCCCTTCATGACGCCGGGGACATACTGGGGCATGAGATGCAGGACGAATTTGAAGGAAAGAGGCGTGTGTTTGCCGCGGATCATCTGAAACAGAACCGGACGGATGGATTTCCAGGGCAGAAACAGGTAGCCGGCGTCCGGCGTTTCATCGTCCTGATAAAATTCGGGATTGACGCGCCCGTCGATTTCATAGGAAACGGCGCAGGAAACCGAAGCCTTCTCCAGCAGAAAAGAGTCAAAGCAATCCTCTGTCAAAAGCTTCGCCATAAAATGCTTCATTTCAAGAATCTGAAAAGCGGTCATATAATCAATCCTCCATTCCGCGGGCGCTTTGTGCTGCTGCGCGGTTTTTTGTGATATGCGTGCCGGTCAGTTGTGAAACAGTTCACCCGCGCCATTCGCAAAAACGCGTCTGCGACGCTTTGTGCTGCTGCGCGGTTTTTGTGATATGCGTGCCGGACGGCTGTGAAACAGTTCACCCGCGCCATTCGCAAAAACGCGTCTGCGACGCTTCCCGCTGCTGCGCAGCTCCTTTTGCTCATGAAGCGGCGCTCCCTTCGTAGCTTTTTTCAGTCAGATTTTCGTGCGAGCACGAAATCTTCCTTCAAAAATCCACGAGTGAACTGTGGTATCAGTATATCAGAGATGGGGTTTTTTGGAAATACCCTTTACAGGAACAGTCAGAACGTGTTATCATATGTAGTAATGAAAACTACATGGATTGGTTTTGAGAATATACGAGAAGCCGTGGTGCGGCAGGCGCAAAGCGCCTGCGGTATGGAGGGTATCATGAGTTATAAAATCGTTGTGGACAGCTGTTGTGAGCTGCCGGAGAAATATAAGAAGGATCCGCATTTTGAAATCGTACCGCTTGGTCTGGAGGTCGGCGATTACCGGATTATGGACGATGAGCATTTTAATCAGAAGGAATTTCTGGAGCAGGTTGCCTCATGTCCCCAGTGCCCGCGTTCCTCCTGTCCGTCGCCGGAGAGCTATCGGCAGGCGTTTGAATCGGAGGCAGAGCATATTTATGTGGTAACGCTGTCCGGCAATTTGAGCGGAAGCTATAACAGTGCCATGGTCGGAAGGCAGATGTATCTGGAAGAGGACGAGTCCAAACAGATTTACGTCATGGATTCCTGTTCGGCTTCCTGCGGAGAGACACAGCTTGCGCTGCTGGCAGCTTCCCTGGAGGAACAGGGACTTCCCTTTGAAGAGGTGGTAAGCCGTCTGGAAGCGTTCCGCAGTGAGATGAATACGTATTTTGTCCTGGATAATCTGGAAACTCTGCGTAAAAACGGCAGACTCAGCGGTATCAAGGCACTGGTTGCATCTACTCTGAGCATCAAGCCCGTTATGGCAGGCACGATGGACGGCAGGATCGAGCAGATCGGGCAGGGAATCGGCATCCGTAAGGGTCTGCAGAAGATGGCAGACGCAGTGGTGCGCAATGTGGCAAGACCGGAGGAAAAGACCCTGATGATCACCCATTGTAATTGCCCGGAGCGTGCAGAAAGCGTGAAGCGGATGGTGACCTCCAAGGTTTCTGTAAAGGATGTTGTGATTATGGATACTGCGGGCGTCAGCAGCATGTATGCCAATGACGGCGGCGTTATCGTGACGATCTGACGGACAGGAAATACGAAAAGAAGAGAAATGAAAGGCGGCTGTGCGGTAATGTGCGGCCGCTTTTTTTGTTTTTTATTGTTTTTTATTCATCACTGGAAGGATCGGTGTTTTTCCGGTTGTACGCAAAACGAGGCAGCTGGAACAGGAAAAAGGCGCAGTTGAAAATGAAAAGGTTGTGGTTCATAAAAAAATAAAATATTCTATAAAATCCTAAAGAACAGATTGACAATTAAATTGCGATCTTTTACTATAAAATTATCGAAAACATACAAAAATGGCAGAAAATCGGAATAGAAATTCCCGGAATAAGGAGGTTATCAACAGTTAAATATAAATTATAAAATCATATAAGTAGATGTTGAGTTTTCTGAGATATTAGAGCAGAATATTATTGAAAGAAGTTGATACTTTGAGTAAATATTATTCTGATGAGCAACTCAACCAGGTAATAAATGTAAAGCCTAAAAACCGC
>OLOT01000185.1_pt1 | contig 48372 bp, 49 predicted proteins | sample 1671991 | NCBI WGS metagenome assembly OLOT01 (sample SAMEA3136634, study PRJEB25190) | human gut metagenome | biome: human gut; feature: human-associated habitat; material: faeces | place: Austria | collected 2013
GGGAACAAAAGGCAGGTCCCCGCAAAACGTCAAAACCGCGGCTCCCGAAACTCAACAGATGATGGGGGCTGAAAACCAGAGAGAGGAGAAAGCAGGATGAGTACCCGAAATATCCAAGTTAACACCGCGTCGTACACGCTTCTTGTTGCCGGGAAGAAAAAAAACACCGGGGAAGAGTGGGACGTCCTGGAATTCAGCAGCCTGACTGAGCTGAAAAAATATCGCAAAAGCCACCCGGAAAAGATGGCCTTCAGTTATAGCTACGCGCTCAGTCAGGGTGTGGATAAGCAGTTCCGCCATATCAACATTGCGGAAGCCGATCACTTCAAACAGTTCCTGCGTCAGATTAAGCGTGCCGGCCTCGATATCCGGGCGATCTGCTGACCGGATGTGATGAATACCCCTCCTGATTGTTGCAATCTTGTTAATGGAGATCGGGGGGGATGATATTAAGCGGAAAAATTTTTTATTAAATTTATTCTTTCATAAAGGAGTAGCTGTTATGCGATTAGCTTCCCGTTTTGGTCGGTATAATTCCATCCGCCGTGAACGTCCTTTAACGGATGATGAATTAATGCAGTTCGTGCCTTCGGTATTTTCCGGTGATAAACATGAGTCCCGGAGTGAACGTTATACGTATATTCCAACAATCAATATCATCAATAAGTTACGTGATGAAGGTTTCCAGCCATTCTTTGCCTGTCAGAGTCGGGTTCGTGATTTGGGACGTCGCGAATACAGTAAACATATGTTACGTCTTCGCAGGGAAGGGCATATTAACGGACAGGAAGTTCCTGAAATTATCCTGCTTAATTCACATGATGGTTCATCCAGTTATCAGATGATCCCCGGAATTTTTCGTTTTGTCTGCACAAATGGTCTGGTGTGCGGAAATAATTTTGGCGAAATCCGCGTTCCACATAAAGGTGATATTGTCGGGCAGGTTATCGAGGGAGCGTATGAAGTGCTCGGTGTCTTTGATAAGGTCACTGATAATATGGAGGCGATGAAAGAAATTCATCTTAACAGTGACGAGCAACATTTATTTGGCAGAGCTGCACTGATGGTCAGGTATGAAGATGAAAATAAAACGCCAGTGACACCTGAACAGATAATTACTCCCCGTCGTCGGGAAGACAAACAGAACGATCTCTGGACAACCTGGCAGCGGGTTCAGGAGAATATGATAAAAGGTGGATTATCGGGGCGAAGTGCCTCCGGGAAAAATACCAGGACAAGAGCCATTACAGGTATTGATGGTGATATAAGAATCAACAAGGCGTTATGGGTGATTGCCGAACAGTTCAGAAAGTGGAAGTCATGATAATATAAGTAAAGCCCCGAAAAAATTTTCGGGGCTTTACTTATATTATCATTTTTCGGCATTGCTGTGTCGTCTGATATACCTCAATTTCATCAACCGGCTTTCCGGTTGTCTGTAAATATTGTGCCTGCGAAAAATGGTCTGGCAGGAGGCTGCGCAGTTACCGGGTATATATAAGATGGGTTCCCGCTTCGCGGGGCTTCGGCCAGTCAGTATTGTCACTCATATGATATTTTTGTGTGTGGCCTTCCATGCCGCTTTTGCGGCATAACCGGTATCTGACAATGTCTGTAAGATTAATTGTTCTGCACGCTGTTAATTTCCGGAAGTGATTTCTTCGTGGCCGGAAGCCGGATACCTTTACTGCTTTTTATCCCAGTATAAATCCGGTAAACATCTGATGCGTAGGCAAGACGTCTCTGGTTCTGGCGTTCGGTTTTCCTGAATCCGGCATTGTATGCACCAACGGCCTCCCAGGTGACGCCCCATTTTTTAAATGCTATTGCCAGATAATAAGCACCGGTATAAATGTTCATGCAGGGATCTGTTGTCAGATGTTCTGGCTTAATTCCGTAGCGGGCCAGTTCGTTAAAATGCTGGGAATCTACCTGCATCAGTCCGCTGCCATATCCCGTTACCGGATTAATACCGATGGCATTAACCCGGTAACGGGATTCTTGCCATGATATTGCTCTCAGTAAATCAGGATCTATTTTGTAATCCCGGCCTGCAAGATCAAAGCAATCAGTGGCCTGGCAGATCTCATTTATAAACATCAGGCAGATGGCTAACATCCATTTTTTCATTTTTCCACCTCTGGTGACTTTATCCGTAAATAATTTAACCCACTCCACAAAAAGGCTCAACAGGTTGGTGGTTCTCACCACCAAAAGCACCACACCCCACGCAAAAACAAGTTTTTGCTGATTTGCGTTTTAAATCATGTAATTAACAAACGCTATTTATATTTTATAATTCTGAATTATTAAATAGAGAGTCGTTGGCGATCCTGTTACGACCCTATAGCGACTCTTATTAGGATCAGTACTGACAATTTTCATGAAAAACATTGATATATATTAGGGACGCCCCTAGCGCCGGATCGCATTTTTTTATAGGATGATCCTAGAGGCGCTACTAGGAGTGTCTTTCTAACTTGTAAACACTATATGTATATTTATAGTGAAAAGTTCATTGCTTAATGATGAAAGGTTTTATCTTATGGCCAGAGTAATTTTGTATATCAGTAATGATGTCTATGATAAAGTAAATGCGATAGTTGAACAGCGTCGTCATGAGGGGGCAAGAGATAAAGATATAAGCCTTTCAGGAACTGCTTCAATGCTTCTTGAACTGGGGCTTCGCGTATATGAGGCTCAGATGGAGCGTAAAGAGTCTGCATTTAATCAGACTGAGTTTAATAAATTACTTCTTGAATGTGTTGTAAAAACACAGTCATCAGTAGCGAAAATTTTGGGTATTGAGTCTCTAAGTCCCCATGTCTCAGGGAATCCAAAGTTTGAATATGCCAATATGGTTGAAGATATTCGTGAGAAGGTGTCATCTGAGATGGAACGATTTTTTCCAAAAAATGATGATGAATAAAAAAGAATTAAAAGTTGATTTACTTGAAATAACAGAGTTTTGATCTGGTTCAATTTGATGACAATTAACCATATAAAGTGTATATTAATTATGTGGTTAATGCCACGTTAAAAATTTAGTTTAAATCGCCAATGCAGGGAGCTGCTACTCCCTGCATTGACTGTCCATAGAATCCTTTGAGGAGGTTCCTATGTGTGCAATGGATCGTAGAGAAAGAGCACTCATTCGTCAATTACATTTCCCTAACGACTTAAGAGAGAACATTTCATTATTGAAATATCCCGTATGTATACGTTTTGAAGACGGTTCTTTTATAGGAACAAATCACAGCTTCGAGCGATTTATTAAATTATCATATTGTTCATGTGATGAATGGTTTGAGCATTTGACTTTAGAATCCAAGTTACAACTATCAAGATCTGAGATGGATTCATATTTTTCAACTTATGGTGTAAGTTATATTAATAATGTTTTAATTAGTGCTATGTCATGGAGCATGGTTATCGAAACACTCAATACAAACGAAGGTTGTTTTTTCGTCTGGCGATTTATTGAGTCAAATGACAAAAATATTTCAACATCTTTGATTTCTAAATCTAATGATGGGTTGATGTTTTTTTCTGGGGGATATGTAGATATTGAACCCTATCTTGTGGGGTTTAGCCATTATTATTCTGCAGCAGTGACAAAAATTAGTATATCTAAATCCAAGAAGAAAACGATGAATTTTTTCAAAATGAATGGATTTAGTTCCAGAGATCACTGGTTGGATGAAATGCTCAGATCTGAAAAAATACTATTTCTATATGATAGAGTAAAAAGAATATTAAAAAACAAATGTTAATTTATTGTGAACTCAAGGGAACCATCGGTTCCCTTTTTCGTTAATATAATTTACGTTATTTTTGTTTCTATTTTTATGGATTCGTATAATTATATTTAATTATCTAAGTGGCTGAGGAGGAGACTTGAGCAGAAATATAATAAGGCCAGCTCCGGGCAATAAAGTTTTACTGGTATTGGACGATGCTACTAATCACAAGCTCTTAGGTGCCCGGGAGCGTAGTGGGAGAACAAAAACTAATGAGGTGCTAGTCAGGTTACGTGATCATCTGAACCGTTTCCCTGACTTTTATAATCTGGATGCAATAAAGGAGGGAACAGAGGAAACTGATTCGATAATTAAAGATCTTTAGGTTTATTAATCTATCCACAATAGAGGTAACTTATGAATACTGTTTTAAGTGTTCAGGGTGCTTCTGCGCCCGTCAAAAAGAAATCGTTTTTTTCTAAATTCACTCGTCTGAATATGCTTCGCCTGGTTCGTGCAGTGATCCCGGTTGCTGTTCTGATGATGTTCTTCCCGCAACTGGCACTGGCCGCCCAGGGGGCAGGTCAGGACCTGATGGCTAAAGGTCAGGAAACGGTTAAAGCAACTTTCGGTAAGAACTCCAGTATTGTTAAATGGGTTATCCTAGCTGAAGTTCTGGTCGGTGCAGTCATGTACATGATGACCAAAAACGTCAAGTTCCTGGTCGGCTTTGCCATACTCTCTGTATTTATTGCAGTAGGTATGTCTGTTGCCGGATTCTGACAGGAAATAAAACGATGTCGGGAGACGAGAATAAACTTAAGAAATATCGTTTCCCGGAAACACTGACCAACCAGAGCCGCTGGTTTGGCCTGCCACTGGATGAACTGATCCCCGCAGCAATCTGTGTTGGCTGGGGTATCACAACATCGAAATATCTGTTCGGTATTGGTGCAGCGGTTCTGGTTTATTTCGGGATTAAAAAACTGAAAAAAGGGCGGGGCAGTTCCTGGTTACGAGACCTGATTTACTGGTATATGCCAACAGCCCTGCTGCGCGGTATTTTTCATAATGTTCCCGATTCGTGTTTCCGGCAGTGGATTAAATAGAACTGATACCAGGATTGTTATATGGAACACGGTGCCCGTTTAAGTACCAGTCGTGTAATGGCCATCGCCTTTATATTTATGTCAGTGCTTATTGTTCTCAGCCTCTCTGTTAACGTCATTCAGGGGGTGAATAACTACCGTCTTCAGAATGAGCAACGCACTGCCGTGACGCCAATGGCATTTAATGCCCCCTTTGCCGTGTCACAGAACAGTGCCGACGCCTCTTATTTACAGCAGATGGCGCTGTCATTTATTGCCCTCCGTCTGAATGTTTCATCAGAAACCGTCGATGCCTCACATCAGGCGCTTCTGCAATATATCCGCCCGGGCGCACAGAACCAGATGAAAGTTATTCTGGCTGAAGAAGCGAAGCGTATTAAAAACGATAACGTGAACTCAGCCTTTTTCCAGACCAGTGTTCGTGTCTGGCCTCAGTATGGCCGTGTGGAAATCCGTGGAATTCGGAAAACATGGATTGGTAACTCCGAACCTTTTACTGATATCAAACATTACATCCTTATTCTGAAGCGGGAAAACGGGGTGACCTGGCTGGATAATTTTGGGGAAACAGACGATGAGAAAAAATAATACGGCAATAATATTCGGCAGCCTGTTTTTTTCCTGCAGCGTGATGGCCGCAAACGGTACGCTGGCCCCCACCGTGGTGCCAATGGTGAACGGTGGTCAGGCCAGTATTGCCATCAGCAATACCAGCCCGAATCTGTTTACCGTTCCCGGTGACCGGATTATCGCCGTGAACAGTCTGGATGGTGCCCTGACCAATAATGAGCAGACCACCTCCGGCGGTGTGGTGGTGGCCACCGTCAACAAAAAGCCTTTTACGTTCATTCTGGAAACAGAGCGTGGTCTGAACCTTTCCATTCAGGCTGTTCCCCGTGAAGGCGCGGGGCGTACCATTCAGCTGGTCAGTGACCTGCGCGGAACCGGAGAAGAAGCCGGTGCGTGGGAAACGTCCACGCCTTACGAATCCCTGCTTGTGACCATCAGCCAGGCTGTCCGTGGCGGAAAATTACCTGCAGGCTGGTATCAGGTTCCTGTGACAAAGGAAACCCTGCAGGCCCCGGCGGGGCTGTCTTCAGTGGCAGATTCCGTATGGACGGGGAATCACCTGAAGATGGTCCGCTTTGTCGTGGAAAATAAAACGCTGTCTACCCTGAATATCCGGGAAAGTGATTTCTGGCAGCCGGGAACCCGTGCCGTGATGTTCAGCCAGCCTGCCAGCCAGTTACTGGCAGGTGCGCGCATGGATGTGTATGTCATCCGTGACGGGGAGGGCAACTGATGGCCAGTATCAACACCATTGTGAAACGCAAGCAGTACCTGTGGCTGGGGATTGTGGTTGTCGGTGCAGCCTCCGCGATTGGTGGTGCACTGTATCTGTCTGATGTGGACATGTCCGGTAACGGTGAGGCGGTGGCTGAACAGGAGCCTGTGCCGGATATGACTGGTGTGGTGGATACGACCTTTGATGACAAGGTGCGTCAGCATGCCACCACAGAGATGCAGGTGACGGCAGCGCAGATGCAGAAGCAGTATGAGGAAATCCGTCGTGAGCTGGATGTTCTGAACAAACAGCGCGGTGATGACCAGCGTCGTATTGAAAAGCTGGGACAGGACAATGCCGCCCTGGCAGAGCAGGTAAAAGCCCTGGGTGCTAATCCCGTCACGGCGACCGGTGAGCCTGTACCGCAGATGCCTGCCTCACCGCCCGGCCCGGAAGGCGAACCACAGCCAGGAAACACCCCCGTATCCTTCCCGCCGCAGGGCAGCGTTGCTGTTCCACCGCCGACGGCGTTTTATCCCGGGAATGGTGTCACGCCACCACCACAGGTGACGTACCAGTCTGTGCCGGTGCCTAACCGGATACAGCGTAAGGTGTTTACCCGTAATGAGGGAAAACAGGGACCATCGCTGCCGTACATTCCGTCAGGAAGTTTTGCGAAAGCCATGCTGATTGAAGGGGCGGATGCCAATGCCTCTGTCACCGGTAATGAATCCACGGTGCCGATGCAGTTGCGTATCACCGGCCTGGTGGAAATGCCGAACAGCAAAACGTATGACGCAACGGGATGTTTTGTGGGGCTGGAAGCCTGGGGGGATGTCTCCAGTGAGCGTGCCATTGTACGCACCCGTAACATCAGCTGCCTGAAGGGCGGCAAAACTATTGATATGCCGATTAAGGGGCATGTCAGCTTCCGGGGTAAAAACGGTATCAAGGGCGAAGTGGTGATGCGTAACGGCAAAATCCTCGGCTGGGCATGGGGCGCGGGATTTGTTGACGGTATCGGTCAGGGAATGGAGCGCGCCTCCCAGCCGGCTGTCGGGCTGGGGGCTACTGCCGCTTACGGGGCCGGTGATGTCCTGAAAATAGGTATCGGTGGCGGTGCATCGAAAGCCGCACAGACGCTCAGTGACTACTACATCAAACGTGCTGAGCAGTATCACCCGGTGATACCAATTGGTGCGGGCAATGAAGTGACGGTGGTGTTCCAGGATGGCTTCCAGCTGAAAACCGTGGAGGAAATGGCGCTGGAGCAGTCACAGAGTACAGCGGAAGAGGGTAACCCGGAAAGCCCTGTGCCGAATCTTCCCTCGGCAGAAAGCCACCTGAACGGTTTTAACACCGACCAGATGCTGAAACAGCTGGGCAATCTGAATCCGCAGCAGTTTATGTCCGGAGACAAGAACCCGCAGGGCGGGGATGCCGGCAGGGAGGGCGGAAATGGCGGGTGATGCACTGACATTCCGTGTGGCGTTTGTCGTTCGCTGGCTGCTGTGGGTCGTCAGGTTTGTGGTTATCTGGCCGCTGGCAACAATGGCCCTGATGGCTCTGTTTGTTTTATGGAAGGACAACACCACGCCGGGGAAATTACTGGTTAAGGAGATTAACTTCGTAAGACAAACAGCACCTGCCGGACAGTTCCCGGTCAGTGAATGCTGGTTTTCTTCCTCTGATTCTTCAGGCAGATCAGAAATACAGGATATCTGCCATTACCGCGCGGCTGATGCTGCAGATTATGTCAGAGAGACTGACCGATCACTGATGCAACTGGTCACCGCATTCTGGGCAACGCTGGCACTTATGTATATGTCGTTTGCGGCAGGCACCGGGAAATATCCGGTGCGACCCGGAAAAATGAAATGTATCCGGGTGGTAACCGCAGATGAACGTCTGAAGGACGTTTATACGGAAGACGCTTCCCTGCCGGGAAAAATCAGTAAATGTCCTGTTTATCTTCCTGATGACAGAACAAACAGAAACAACGGAGATAAAAATGAACATGCGTAATATTAATGTTATTACAGCCCGCGCTGTGCCGGGTAAAACCGTATCAGATGATTTTATACATGCTGTTCTCAGTAACTGCACCACAAAAATAGTTCTTCCTGCACCGGAGAAATTCAGTCCTGAATCATTGCCGCACAATTTTAATATGGCTGCTGTCGGCGTGATGAAGAAGGGAATGTCGATGAGTTTATTTTCTTCTCCTGGGCATATTGTGGTTGCCGGACAATCCGGTGGCGGAAAATCTGTTCCGGTGAAAGAACTAATCGACAGAATTATTCAGAAATATAAGGAACCCATTCGATGAATAAGCTGGTTTCTGATGGCAGCGTCAAAAAAATAAATTATCCGGTGCTGTATGAGTCCGGAATAACACCTCCGTTATGTGAAGTCAGTGCACCAGAGCCTGATGCGGGTGGGAAACGCATTGTGGCATATGTTTATAAATCATCACGGAATACGGTTTTTGAAAATCCTGACATTGTAAAAACCTGTACGGTCAGGGATTTGAAGAATGATTTTGTGAACTGCGATGAGAAAGGTGAGGGACAGTGAAACAGATTTCTTTATTTATTCCTCTGCTGGGGACCTTATTACTTTCCGGCTGTGCCGGAACCAGTACGGAATTTGAGTGTAACGCCACCACATCCGATACCTGTATGACGATGGAGCAGGCCAATGAGAAGGCCAAAAAACTGGAGCAGTCCTCAGAAGCAAAGCCGGTTGCGGCATCACTGCCGCGCCTGGCTGAAGGGAACTTCCGGACAACCACGGTGCGGGCCGCCAGCACGGCCAGTCCATCCGGCAGCGGGCCTGTAGTGACTGCACTTCCGGAGCAGAAACTGCTGGCGCCACACCCGCTGTTTACCGCTGCCCGGGAAGTGAAAACGGTTGTTCCGGTCAGTTCAGTTGCGCCGGTAACACCTCCCCGTCCGCTAAGAACGGGTGAGCAGACGGCAGCATTATGGATAGCGCCTTATATTGATAATCAGGATGTTTATCATCAGCCATCCAGCGTGTTTTTTGTTATTAAACCGTCTGCGTGGGGAAAGCCACGTATTAATTAACTGGCCCTGAAGTTGTATATCAGCCGGCAATCCGGCGGGCTTTCTGTATTCAAAATCTGCCTGTAAAACGAGTGCCCTGTGCGTGAAAAGGGATGGGCGGTAGCGTGTCAGAACATGTCGGGAGGAATATTCCGTGAGTGATGAAGCCGATGAAGCATATTCAGTGACAGAACAACTGACCATGACAGGAATAAACCGGATACGCCAGAAAATAAATGCTCATGGTATTCCTGTTTATCTCTGTGAAGCATGCGGAAATCCTGTTCCGGAAGCCCGGCGGAAAATATTTCCCGGTGTGACGTTGTGCGTTGAATGTCAGGCGTATCAGGAAAGACAGAGAAAACATTATGCATAAGTCAGTCGCAGAACATAGTGATTTAACTCCGGATGAACATGAGTGGATATTCAGAAAACAGAAATCTTTGTATATGCGCCGGGAAATGGCGCGTTAATTACAGGTATTCCCTTCATGGCTACCGCATTTCTCGCTTTATTTTTCAACTAAGGAATTCATGTGAATAACCCACTTGAGGCCGTCACTCAGGCGGTTAACTCCCTCGTCACAGCACTGAAACTGCCTGACGAATCCGCAAAGGCCAATGAAGTTTTGGGCGAAATGAGCTTCCCGCAGTTCAGCCGTCTGCTGCCGTACCGTGATTACAACCAGGAATCCGGTCTGTTCATGAATGACACCACGATGGGCTTTATGCTGGAAGCCATTCCCATCAATGGGGCGAATGAGTCCATTGTGGAGGCCCTCGATCACATGCTGCGCACCAAACTGCCGCGCGGAGTGCCGTTCTGCATCCATCTGATGTCCAGTCAGCTGGTTGGTGACAGGATTGAATACGGGCTGCGTGAGTTCTCCTGGTCGGGTGAACAGGCTGAACGGTTTAACGCCATTACCCGTGCTTATTATATGAACGCGGCAGCGACACAGTTTCCGCTGCCGGAGGGGATGAATCTGCCCCTGACCCTGCGCCATTACCGGGTATTCTTCTCGTACTGTTCTCCCTCGAAGAAAAAAAGCCGGGCTGATATTCTGGAAATGGAAAACCTGGTGAAAATCATCCGGGCGTCGTTACAGGGGGCCAGTATCACCACACAGGCGGTGGATGCACAGGCCTTTATCGATATTGTCGGGGAGATGATTAACCATAACCCGGACTCCCTGTATCCGAAAAGACGTCAGCTGGACCCGTATTCTGATCTGAATTATCAGTGTGTGGAGGACAGTTTTGACCTGAAAGTCCGGGCGGATTACCTGACGCTGGGCCTGCGTGAGAAGGGCAGGAACAGCACGGCCCGCATCCTGAATTTCCATCTGGCCCGTAACCCGGAAATCGCCTTCCTGTGGAACATGGCCGACAACTACAGCAACCTGCTGAACCCGGAACTGTCCATCTCCTGTCCGTTCATCCTGACGCTGACTCTGGTGGTGGAAGACCAGGTGAAAACCCACAGCGAAGCCAACCTGAAGTACATGGACCTGGAGAAAAAGTCGAAGACCTCCTATGCCAAATGGTTTCCGTCCGTGGAGAAAGAGGCGAAGGAGTGGGGGGAACTGCGTCAGCGGCTGGGCTCCGGTCAGTCCTCTGTCGTGTCCTACTTCCTCAACATCACAGCCTTCTGCAAGGACAATAATGAAACGGCACTGGAAGTGGAGCAGGACATCCTGAACAGCTTTCGTAAAAACGGTTTTGAGCTGATTTCACCGCGCTTTAACCACATGCGCAATTTCCTGACCTGTCTGCCCTTTATGGCCGGGAAAGGGTTGTTTAAACAGCTGAAAGAGGCCGGAGTGGTACAGCGCGCAGAGAGCTTTAATGTGGCCAACCTGATGCCGTTAGTGGCGGATAACCCCCTGACACCGGCAGGTCTGCTGGCACCCACCTACCGTAACCAGCTGGCGTTTATCGATATTTTCTTCCGGGGGATGAATAACACCAACTACAACATGGCGGTCTGTGGCACCTCCGGGGCCGGTAAAACCGGGCTGATACAGCCACTTATCCGCAGCGTGCTGGACTCCGGGGGCTTTGCCGTGGTGTTCGACATGGGGGATGGCTACAAGTCCCTGTGTGAGAACATGGGGGGCGTATATCTGGACGGTGAAACCCTGCGCTTTAACCCGTTTGCGAACATCACCGATATTGACCAGTCAGCGGAGCGTGTCCGCGACCAGTTGTCAGTGATGGCCAGCCCCAACGGTAACCTGGATGAAGTGCATGAAGGTCTGCTGCTGCAGGCAGTCAGGGCATCATGGCTGGCCAAAGAGAACAGGGCACGTATTGATGACGTGGTGGATTTCCTGAAAAACGCCAGTGACAGCGAGCAGTATGCCGAGTCACCGACCATCCGCAGCCGTCTGGATGAAATGATTGTCCTGCTGGATCAATATACCGCCGGCGGCACTTACGGCCGGTATTTTAACTCTGATGAGCCGTCCCTGCAGGATGATGCGAAAATGGTGGTGCTGGAGCTGGGCGGACTGGAAGACCGTCCGTCACTGCTGGTTGCGGTGATGTTCTCCCTGATTATCTACATCGAGAACAGGATGTACCGCACGCCGCGTAACCTCAAGAAACTGAACGTCATTGATGAGGGATGGCGTCTGCTGGACTTCAAAAATCACAAGGTCGGTGAGTTTATTGAGAAAGGTTACCGTACCGCCCGCCGTCATACCGGTGCCTATATCACCATCACACAGAACATCGTCGACTTTGACTCTGACAAGGCCTCCAGTGCTGCCCGCGCGGCATGGGGTAACTCCTCCTACAAAATTATCCTCAAACAGAGTGCGAAGGAGTTCGCGAAATACAACCAGCTGTATCCGGACCAGTTCCTGCCACTGCAGCGTGACATGATTGGTAAGTTCGGTGCGGCCAAAGACCAGTGGTTCAGTTCCTTCCTGCTGCAGGTGGAAAACCATTCCTCCTGGCACCGCCTGTTTGTGGACCCGTTAAGCCGCGCCATGTACAGCTCTGACGGCCCGGATTTTGAGTTTGTGCAGCAGAAACGTAAAGAGGGGCTGAGTATTCATGAGGCGGTGTGGCAGCTGGCGTGGAAGAAGTCAGGGCCGGAGATGGCTTCGCTGGAAGCCTGGCTGGAAGAACATGAGAAATACAGGAGTGTGGCATGAGTTCAACGCAGAAACCCGCCGACGTCACGGCAGAACGACGCAGCCACTGGTGGTGGACGGTGCCGGGATGCCTGGCAATGGTGTTACTGAACGCAGCCGTCAGTTACGGCATTGTCAGACTGAACGCACCGGTGACTGTCGCCTTCAACATGAAACAGACCGTGGATGCGTTTTTTGACAGCGCCAGTCAGAAACAACTGTCAGAAGCGCAGTCAAAAGCCCTTTCAGCGCGTTTTAACACGGCACTGGAAGCCAGCCTGCAGGCGTGGCAGCAGAAACACCACGCGGTCATTCTGGTGTCGCCTGCTGTGGTACAGGGGGCACCGGATATCACCCGGGAAATCCAGCAGGATATTGCCCGGCGAATGAGGGCGGAACCATGAGATGCCGGGGGCTGATTGCCCTGCTGATATGGGGGCAGAGTGTGGCCGCCGCCGATCTTGGTACCTGGGGCGATCTGTGGCCGGTAAAGGAGCCGGACATGCTGACGGTGATCATGCAGCGCCTGACGGCACTGGAGCAGTCCGGTGAGATGGGCCGGAAAATGGATGCCTTTAAGGAGCGGGTGATCCGCAACAGTCTGCGGCCCCCTGCCGTGCCCGGTATCGGACGCACGGAGAAATACGGTAGCCGGTTGTTTGACCCGTCCGTCAGACTGGCTGCGGATATCCGGGATAACGAAGGGCGGGTGTTTGCCCGTCAGGGTGAAGTGATGAATCCGCTGCAGTATGTTCCTTTTAACCAGACGCTGTATTTCATCAATGGCGATGATCCGGCGCAGGTGGCCTGGATGAAACGCCAGACGCCGCCCACACTGGAGAGCAAAATTATCCTCGTGCAGGGCAGTATCCCGGAGATGCAGAAGTCTCTGGACAGCCGTGTTTACTTTGACCAGAACGGTGTGCTCTGCCAGCGCCTCGGCATTGATCAGGTCCCGGCACGGGTGAGCGCCGTTCCCGGCGATCGCTTCCTGAAGGTGGAATTTATTCCGGCAGAGGAGGGCAGAAAATGAAGCGAAGCCTGTGGCTGCTGATGTTATTCCTTCTCGCCGGTCATGTCCCTGCAGCGTCTGCGGATTCTGCCTGTGAGGGGCGTTTTGTAAACCCGATCACGGATATCTGCTGGAGCTGTATTTTCCCGCTCTCGCTGGGCAGTATCAAAGTCAGTCAGGGTAAGGTCCCCGACACGGCGAACCCGTCGATGCCCATTCAGATTTGTCCGGCACCGCCGCCGCTGTTCAGGCGTATCGGGCTGGCCATTGGTTACTGGGAGCCGATGGCGCTGACGGACGTCACCCGGTCACCGGGATGCATGGTGAACCTGGGCTTCAGCCTGCCGGCTTTTGGTAAAACGGCACAGGGAACGGCGAAAAAGGATGAGAAGCAGGTGAACGGGGCGTTCTATCACGTTCACTGGTACAAATACCCGCTGACGTACTGGCTGAACATCATCACATCGCTGGGCTGTCTGGAAGGTGGTGACCTGGATATCGCTTATCTTTCTGAAATTGACCCCACCTGGACGGACAGCAGCCTGACCACCATTCTCAATCCGGAAGCTGTCATCTTTGCCAATCCGATAGCACAGGGGGCCTGTGCAGCAGATGCCATTGCCAGCGCCTTTAATATGCCTCTCGATGTTCTGTTCTGGTGTGCCGGTTCGCAGGGCAGCATGTACCCGTTCAATGGCTGGGTGAGTAATGAGTCCAGTCCGTTGCAGTCCTCCCTGCTGGTCAGTGAACGCATGGCGTTCAAACTGCACCGTCAGGGCATGATTATGGAAACCATCGGGAAAAATAACGCCGTCTGTAATGAATATCCGTCCCCAATCCTGCCTAAAGAACGCTGGCGTTATCAGATGGTGAATATGTATCCGGACAGCGGACAGTGCCACCCGTTCGGGCGCAGTGTGACCCGCTGGGAAACCGGGAAAAATCCGCCCAACACAAAGAAAAACTTCGGCTACCTGATGTGGCGTAAACGTAACTGTGTCTTCCTGTAAAACTACTAATTCTGAAGGATTTTTTATGTATAAACAGGCAACAGAATTAATGCTGAACTTTAAAGACCGCATTCTGATTAAGGGGGAAGAAGATACCGGCAAGTCAACTCTCCTGACTGAAATAAGAATCAGTGATAGTGATTCCCGGTATTACAACTTTAAAACTCTTAACTCTGCGGGGTACAACCGGCTTTGTGATGAAAATATTGATAATTTTGATTTTCTGAATACACCTGAAAAGACGTTAATCCTTGATGGAGTCAGGCTGTGTGAAAAGAAAATGACATCAAAAGTTATCAGGTTAATTAAACAGGCCAGAAAATATCATAAACGCCTGGTTGTGGTTGCAGACTCATGTGAGTCTGAGTTTATCGAACTGTTGTTTGATGGTGTTATTGCATTGTCCTTCAATTCTGACAGAGAAAGGAGTTGCAATGTTTATACGCCATCAAGGCATCGTAATACAGATAATATTTATGCCAGGTAAATGTGTAAACAAAAACAGAGGAGGGTGTAATGAGTAATAATATAAAATATGGCTCCAGAATACTTGATATGGGTGTTCTGCTGGAGATGAAAGCGCTTGTGAATGCAAATGGTGGTGTGTCACGGTGCATTATGGAGTGTCGGCAGCTTGCCTGTGAGGTCCGTCATTCGCAACAATTACTGGATAAGCTGTCATGTATTGACGACTGGTTGTGCCGGTTTTCCTCAATAATGTATCACCGTTTTGATAAAGAACAGATTCAGTGGCGGGAGGATGTGGACAGGGATTATCCCAGAGAAAAAGTTTATATTTTCAGTCCCGATAATGTCTCCGTCCATAATAATGATATTAAAGACTCTGCCAATAACACATCAGGAATAACCGTGTCGATTACAGCCAGTAAAATATGCGCAGGTCAGAAAGAGTTTGATGCTTTTTTAAAACTGGCAGAAAAATTGAGAGAAAACCCTACGGGTAATTAAATTGTAACAATGCCATCAGGATATATCATGAACTGGAAAACATTTGCGCTTTTTGCCCTGACTGCAGGAATGCATATCACTGTTCATGCCTCAGACAATGTGAACACTCCTGAAAACCGCCAGTTCCTGAAGCAGCAGGAAAATTTAAGCAGACAACTGCGTGAAAAACCTGACCATCAGCTGAAGGCCTGGGCGGAGAAACAGGTGCTGGAGAACCCCCTTCAGCGTTCAGATAACCATTTCCTGGATGAGCTGGTTCGTAAACAGCAGGCTTCGCAGGACGGGAAACCCCGGCAGGGGGCCCTGTATTTTGTGTCGTTTTCCATTCCCGAAGAGGGGCTGAAACGGATGCTGGGCGAAACCCGGCACTACGGTATACCCGCCACACTGCGGGGCATGGTGAACAATGACCTGAAGACCACCGCTGAAGCCGTGCTGTCCCTGGTGAAAGACGGCGCGACTGATGGTGTTCAGATCGACCCGACGCTGTTTTCACAGTACGGCATTCGCAGTGTACCGGCACTGGTGGTGTTCTGCAGTCAGGGATACGACATCATCCGGGGAAACCTGCGGGTCGGCCAGGCGCTGGAGAAAGTGGCCGCCACGGGTGACTGCCGGCAGGTGGCTCATGATTTACTGGCAGGGAAAGGAGATTCCGGGAAATGAAACGTATTTTACCTCTGATACTGGCTCTGGTTGCCGGCATGGCACTGGCTGACAGCAACAGTGATTACCGGGCCGGCTCTGATTTTGCTCACCAGATCAAAGGACAGGGAAGCAGCAGTATTCAGGGCTTTAAGCCACAGGAGAGTATCCCCGGCTATAACGCGAATCCGGACGAGACAAAATACTACGGTGGCGTGACTGCCGGCGGGGATGGCGGCCTGAAAAATGACGGCACCACGGAATGGGCGACCGGTGAAACCGGAAAAACCATCACAGAGTCATTCATGAACAAGCCGAAAGACATTCTTTCACCGGATGCACCGTTTATCCAGACCGGCAGGGATGTGGTGAACCGGGCTGACAGCATTGTGGGAAACACCGGGCAGCAGTGCAGTGCGCAGGAGATTAGCCGGAGTGAATACACGAATTACACCTGTGAGCGGGATTTACAGGTGGAGCAGTACTGCACACGAACTGCCCGTATGGAGCTGCAGGGGAGTACCACATGGGAAACCCGGACGCTGGAGTATGAAATGAGTCAGCTACCTGCACGTGAAGTGAATGGTCAGTATGTTGTCTCCATTACCTCTCCCGTTACCGGTGAAATTGTCGATGCGCATTACAGCTGGAGTCGTACTTACCTGCAGAAGAGTGTACCTATGACAATTACAGTACTGGGAACCCCACTGAGCTGGAATGCCAAATACTCAGCAGATGCCTCATTTACACCAGTACAGAAAACACTGACTGCCGGTGTTGCTTTTACGTCATCTCACCCCGTCCGGGTCGGGAATACAAAATTCAGACGTCATACGGCAATGAAGCTGCGTCTGGTTGTCAGGGTAAAAAAAGCCTCGTACACCCCGTATGTTGTCTGGTCTGAAAGCTGCCCGTTCAGCAAGGAGCTGGGGAAACTGACAAAAACAGAATGTACGGAGGCTGGCGGGAACAGGACGCTGGTGAAAGACGGTCAGTCATACAGCATGTACCAGAGCTGCTGGGCATACCGGGACACGTATGTCACACAGTCAGCAGACAAGGGAACCTGTCAGACCTACACCGACAATCCTGCCTGTACCCTGGTGTCACACCAGTGCGCCTTTTACTCCGAAGAAGGTGCCTGTCTGCATGAATATGCCACGTACTCCTGTGAGTCAAAAACATCCGGGAAAGTGATGGTCTGTGGGGGAGACGTCTTCTGTCTCGATGGCGAATGCGATAAGGCTCAGAGCGGGAAGAGTAATGATTTTGCCGAAGCCGTTTCTCAGCTGGCGGCACTGGCCGCAGCAGGTAAGGATGTTGCGGCGCTGAACGGGGTGGATGTCCGTGCTTTCACCGGTCAGGCGAAATTTTGTAAGAAGGCTGCAGCCGGATACAGCAACTGCTGTAAGGACAGCGGCTGGGGACAGGATATCGGGCTGGCCAAATGCAGCAGTGATGAAAAAGCCCTGGCTAAAGCAAAATCAAACAAACTGACCGTCAGTGTCGGAGAGTTCTGTTCGAAGAAAGTGCTGGGTGTCTGCCTGGAGAAAAAACGCAGTTACTGTCAGTTTGATTCGAAGCTGGCGCAGATAGTCCAGCAGCAGGGGCGCAACGGACAGCTGCGTATCAGTTTTGGCAGTGCGAAGCATCCTGACTGTCGGGGGATTACGGTTGATGAGCTGCAGAAAATTCAGTTCGACAGACTGGATTTCACTAACTTCTACGAAGACCTGATGAATAACCAGAAAATCCCGGACAGTGGTGTTCTGACGCAGAAAGTGAAAGAGCAGATTGCTGACCAGCTGAAACAGGCAGGACAGTAAGGTAGGGAAAATAACCGGGGAAAATGATGAAAGTCATATTCACGTCGAACCGTTTTATTGATTTTCTTATCCGGCTTTTGATTACAGCGATTGTCATTTCCCCGGTAATTATCTGGTCGTGGGATACGGTAAAAGAAACCACTGCAGGTGAGATACTTGCTGCTGCTTTCGTTATTTTTTACTCCGGTGTGCTCCTGTTTATTCTGTATTTTTGTTTTTCTGCCCTGACTGACCTGCAGAAACCTGATGAAAGAAAAAGTGATGAAAGGAATGAAGATGAATAAAGCATTACTGCCACTGTTACTCTGCTGCTTTATTTTTCCGGCGTCAGGAAAAGATGCAGGCTGGCAGTGGTATAACGAGAAAATAAATCCGAAGGAAAAAGAAAATAAACCAGTACCTGCAGCCCCCCGTCAGGAGCCGGACATTATGCAGAAACTGGCCGCACTGCAGACGGCAACAAAGCGGGCGCTGTACGAAGCCATTCTGTATCCCGGCGTGGATAATTTTGTGAAATATTTCCGGCTGCAGAATTACTGGACTCAGCAGGCCGGGCTTTTCACCATGAGCGCCAAAAAAGCCATGCTGGCGCATCCCGAACTGGACTATAACCTGCAGTACAGCCATTACAACGGCACGGTCCGGAACCAGCTGGCGGCAGACCAGGTGCAGCAGCGACAGGCCATTGCGAAACTGGCTGAACACTACGGCATCATGTTCTTTTACCGGGGGCAGGACCCCATCGACGGGCAGCTGGCGCAGGTCATTAATGGCTTCAGGGATACCTATGGTCTGAGTGTTATTCCCGTTTCCGTGGATGGCGTGATTAATCCGCTGTTGCCGGATTCCAGGACTGACCAGGGGCAGGCGCAGCGCCTCGGCGTGAAATATTTCCCGGCCATGATGCTGGTTGACCCGAAACAGGGCAGTGTTCGTCCGTTATCATACGGTTTTATTTCGCAGGACGACCTGGCAAAACAATTCCTGAACGTTTCTGAAGATTTTAAACCCAATTTTTAATCGCGGATTTGATTTATGAGTGAAGATTGTTTGAAAATGTTTACAGGTGTTGTTCTGTTAATATTTGTCATTATTGCCGGTTATTTCTTTTCTGAGCGTAATGACAGGAAAATGTTTCTCCTGAGCTCACTGGTTTTCCTTGTTATTAATATCGCGTGTTTATATGTGCTGACTGCCAGTCTCTGGTTTCTGTGTGGTGCAATTATGAATCAGGGCGCAGCAATGGTTGTTCCAATGGTTATTGGCTCATTACCGAACGTTACGAGCTTCGACGGGTTCAGAAGAATATTTATCTGTATTATGTTGTCATCAGTATGGTCCGGAGTGATGTGGTTTTTTATAAGGGGGCTTATGACAGGCTAAGTCATATAAAACGGTAATAAAAACCATACAAAATAATGAGGTTGATCTGATTAATATCACACAAACGCGAATATTACAGACATAAATACTCTCATGTAAATAATAACCGGAGTTTAACATGATAAGTAAACGCAGATTCTCTTTACCCCGGCTTGATATTACGGGAATGTGGGTATTTTCCCTGGGTGTCTGGTTTCATATCGTCGCCCGTCTTGTTTACAGCAAACCCTGGATGGCTTTTTTTCTGGCGGAGTTGATTGCGGCCATCCTTGTGCTGTTCGGCGCATACCAGGTGCTGGATGCATGGATTGCCCGTGTCAGCCGGGAAGAGCGTGAGGCACTGGAAGCCAGGCAACAGGCCATGATGGAAGGGCAGCAGGAGGGCAGACATGTCTCTCATTAAATCACTGTTGTTCACCCTGTTGCTGGCAGCCGCTGCCGTGCAGGCCTCCACCCGGGATGAAATTGAACGACTCTGGAATCCGCAGGGCATGGCCGCGCAGCCAGCACAACCGGCAGCAGGCACGTCAGCCAGGACAGAAAAGCCAGCCTCCCGCTGGTTCCGCCTCAGCAACGGCAGGCAGGTTAACCTGGCCGACTGGAAGGTGGTGCTGTTTATGCAGGGGCATTGCCCTTACTGTCACCAGTTTGACCCGGTACTGAAACAGCTGGCACAGCAGTACGGCTTCTCCGTTTTTCCCTACACCCTGGATGGTCAGGGGGATACCGCCTTTCCGGAGGCATTGCCGGTGCCACCGGACGTGATGCAGACCTTCTTCCCGAATATCCCGGTGGCCACACCGACCACCTTCCTGGTCAACGTCAACACGCTTGAGGCATTACCGCTTTTACAGGGGGCAACGGATGCTGCCGGTTTTATGGCGCGGATGGATACCGTTCTGCAGATGTACGGAGGGAAAAAAGGTGCGAAATAAGCAGGTGGTGTTACTCATTGCCGGAATATCCGGCATCGCGACGGGAATAATCGTCAGCCTGAATATCCCCTTTATCCATCAGGGGCTTTTTTATCCCGCCAGCCCTGTAGAAATTGTCGTTTCGCTGTGCCTTACCTTTTCTGTTTCTGTTGTGTTTTTTGTGGGGGCAATTGTGGGATGGATTTCGGTGTCTGAAATATATTACAGCCGCAGGACTGGACGGAAATATCGGGATATTCCTGCTGAAATGTCGTATGCGCCGGGAGAACACATTAAGGGAGGGCAAGAATGATGCCACGCATTAAACCTCTTCTGGTTCTTTGTGCTGCTTTACTGACGGTCACACCCGCAGCGTCAGCGGATGTGAACAGCGACATGAATCAGTTCTTTAACAAGCTGGGCTTCGCCTCCAATACCACACAGCCGGGCGTCTGGCAGGGGCAGGCCGCCGGTTATGCTTACGGTGGCTCCCTGTATGCCCGTACTCAGGTCAAAAATGTTCAGCTGATTTCCATGACGCTGCCGGATATCAATGCCGGATGTGGCGGCATCGACGCCTATCTTGGCTCGTTCAGTTTTATTAATGGCGAGCAGCTGCAGCGTTTTGTTAAGCAGATTATGAGCAATGCTGCCGGTTACTTTTTTGACCTTGCCCTGCAGACAACGGTGCCGGAAATCAAAACCGCAAAAGACTTCCTGCAGAAAATGGCAAGCGACATTAACAGTATGAACCTCAGTTCCTGCCAGGCGGCACAGGGGATTATCGGCGGGCTCTTCCCCCGGACGCAGGTGTCCCAGCAGAAAGTCTGTCAGGACATTGCCGGTGAGAGCAATATTTTTGCTGACTGGGCGGCTTCCCGGCAGGGATGTACCGTTGGCGGGAAATCTGACAGTGTCAGGGATAAAGCCAGCGACAAGGATAAGGAGCGGGTGACCAAAAACATCAACATCATGTGGAATGCGCTTTCCAAAAACAGAATGTTTGACGGCAACAAAGAGCTGAAAGAGTTTGTGATGACGCTGACCGGCTCACTGGTGTTTGGTCCTAACGGCGAAATCACACCCTTGTCAGCCAGAACCACTGACCGCTCAATTATCCGGGCCATGATGGAAGGCGGCACAGCAAAAATTTATCACTGCAACGATTCTGATAAATGCCTGAAAGTGGTGGCAGACACACCGGTGACCATCAGCCGGGATAATGCACTGAAGTCTCAGATTACTAAACTTCTGGCCAGCATTCAGAACAAGGCGGTCAGTGACACGCCTCTGGATGACAAGGAAAAAGGCTTTATTTCCAGTACCACCATCCCCGTCTTCAAATACCTGGTTGACCCGCAGATGCTCGGTGTTTCCAACAGTATGATTTACCAGCTGACGGACTATATCGGTTACGACATCCTGCTGCAGTACATTCAGGAGCTGATACAGCAGGCCCGGGCGATGGTGGCCACGGGAAATTATGACGAAGCAGTTATCGAACATATTAACGACAACATGAATGATGCCACCCGGCAGATTGCGGCGTTTCAGTCGCAGGTGCAGGTACAGCAGGATGCGCTGCTGGTTGTCGATCGTCAGATGAGCTACATGCGTCAGCAGCTTTCCGCCCGCATGCTCAGTCGTTACCAGAACAACTATCACTTCGGAGGGAGCACGCTGTGAATGAAGTTTATGTGATTGCCGGTGGTGAGTGGTTGCGGAATAACCTGAACGCCATTGCCGCCTTTATGGGAACCAGGACGTGGGATTCCATTGAAAAAATTGCGCTCACATTGTCTGTTCTCGCGGTGGCCGTGATGTGGGTACAGCGGCACAACGTGATGGATTTGCTGGGCTGGGTGGCCGTGTTTGTGCTTATCAGCCTGTTGGTTAATGTCCGCACATCGGTGCAGATTATTGATAACAGTGACCTGGTCAAAGTTCACCGGGTGGATAATGTACCGGTCGGACTGGCGATGCCACTTTCACTGACGACCCGTATCGGGCATGCAATGGTGGCCAGTTACGAGATGATCTTCACGCAACCGGACAGTGTCACCTACAGCAAAACGGGGATGCTGTTTGGCGCAGAACTGGTATCAAAAAGCACCGACTTTTTGTCCCGCAATCCGGAAATCGCCAATCTTTTCCAGGATTATGTGCAGAACTGCGTGATGGGGGATATTTACCTGAACCACAAATACACGCTGGAGGAGCTGATGGCCTCCGCTGATCCCTACACGCTGATTTTTTCCCGCCCCAGTCCGCTACGGGGCGTTTATGACAGCAATAATAATTTCGTGACCTGTAAGGACGCGTCGGTTTCGCTGAAAGACAAGCTGAATCTGGATACACAGAGTGGCGGAAAAACCTGGCATTATTATGCCCAGCAGCTATTTGGTGGACGCCCTGATCCGAACCTGTTGTTCAGTACGCTGATTGGCGACAGTTACAGTTACTTCTATGGCTCAAGTAAATCAGCCAGCCAGATCATCCGCCAGAATGTCACCATCAATGCGCTGAAGGAGGGGATCACCAGTTATGCCGCGCGTAATGGTGATTCAGCCAGCCTGGTGAATCTGGCCACCACGTCATCGATGGAGAAGCAACGTCTGGCACATGTCTCCATCGGTCATGTGGCGATGCGGACACTGCCCATGACGCAGACCATCCTGACGGGGATCGCCATCGGTATTTTCCCGCTTCTGGTACTGGCGGCTGTCTTCAACAAACTGACGCTGTCCGTCCTGAAAGGCTATGTGTTTGCCCTGATGTGGTTGCAGTCATGGCCAATGTTGTACGCCATTCTGAACAGCGCCATGACATTTTATGCGAAGCAGAATGGTGCACCGGTGGTGCTCTCGGAAATTTCACAGATACAGCTGAAATACTCCGATCTGGCTTCCACTGCCGGGTATCTTTCCATGATGATCCCGCCATTATCCTGGATGATGGTCAGGGGACTCGGGGCCGGATTTTCCAGTGTGTACAGCCATTTCGCTTCCTCTGCTATCAGCCCGACTGCCAGTGCGGCAGGTAGTGTGGTTGACGGTAATTACTCCTACGGCAACATGCAGACGGAAAACGTGAACGGATTCAGCTGGAGCACCAACAGCACCACGTCGTTTGGTCAGATGATGTACCAGACCGGCAGTGGCGCAACCGCCACACAGACCCGTGACGGTAATATGGTGATGGATGCGAGCGGGGCGATGTCCCGTTTACCGGTCGGTATCAATGCAACGCGTCAGATTGCGGCGGCACAACAGGAAATGGCCCGGGAGGCGTCGAACAGAGCAGAAAGCGCCCTGCATGGGTTCAGCAGCAGTATTGCCAGTGCCTGGAACTCGCTCAGTCAGTTTGGTTCTAACCGGGGGAGCAGTGATTCTGTCACCGGTGGTGCTGACAGCACGATGAGCGCACAGGACTCCATGATGGCCAGCCGTATGCGCAGCGCAGTGGAAAGCTATGCGAAGGCGCATAATATCAGTAATGAGCAGGCGACAAGAGAACTGGCATCAAGAAGTACGAGAGGTTCTGCGGGGATGTATGGCGATGCTCATGCTGAATGGGGGGTTAAACCTAAAATTCTTGGTGTTGGTGGTGGCGTAGGTGTTAGAGGTGGTGGTCGGGCAAGTATTGACTGGAGTGATGAGGATGCGCATCAGGCCAGCAGTGGTTCACGGGCCAGCCATGATGCTCGCCATGATATCGATGCCAGGGCTACACAAGACTTTAAAGAGGCCAGCGATTACTTTACCAGTCGCAAGGTCAGTGAATCCGGCAGCCATACGGACAATAATGCCGATTCCCGTGTGGACCAGCTGTCTGCAGCCCTGAACTCAGCAAAACAGAGTTACGACCAGTACACGACGAATATGACCCGCAGCCATGAATATGCTGAAATGGCATCCCGTACTGAAAGCATGAGTGGGCAGATGAGTGAAGACCTGTCGCAACAGTTTGCACAGTATGTGATGAAACACGCGCCGCAGGATGCCGAAGCTATTCTGACAAACACCAGTTCCCCGGAGATTGCAGAACGCCGTCGGGCTATGGCGTGGTCTTTTGTTCAGGAACAGGTGCAGCCTGGTGTTGATAATGCCTGGCGTGAATCCCGTGGGGACATCGGTAAAGGAATGGAGAGCGTACCTTCGGGGGGGGGCAGCCAGGATATTATTGCTGATCATCAGGGGCATCAGGCCATTATTGAGCAAAGAACGCAGGACAGTAATATCCGTAATGATGTAAAACATCAGGTTGATAATATGGTCACAGAATACCGAGGCAATATCGGAGATACTCAGAGCAGCATACGTGGCGAAGAAAATATTGTAGGAAGACAGTATTCTGAACTACAAAATCACCATAAAACAGAGGCATTATCTCAGAATAATAAATATAATGAAGAAAAATCGGGTCAGGAAAGAATGCCCGGGGCTGACAGTCCACAGGAACTGATGAAAAGAGCAAAGGAGTATCAGGATAAGCACAAGCAATAATATTGTATGGGGAGATGATAATGAAAAATTTAGCTCATATTGCTCTGGTGACGGTGATACAGTTCATTGCCTGTTATCTGGCTGATTGGGGAAGTGCCGAAACAGTTTTTATCCTGTGCTTTATTGTACTATGGCAGGGATTGTTTATATGGTTATTTTCTCAAATACGAAAAAAACGGCATGTGTCGGATGAGTTTAAATTCAGTAAAGGCGTTTGGTATATACTGATGCCAGTATCTTCCTTACTCTCTCCGTTATTAAGCCTGATGGTTTTTATCATTGGTACACTATACGAATTAAGGCGAATTAGTGGTTGTGTAAGTGTAAGAGAATGGATGCAATCTCAGGTAAATGAACAAACTAATGAAGATTTGCATCTGGATTTTGATGATGTGAATTTTGATTATGTGGATTTTTATCGTACTAATCCGGCAACAGGATTAGCTATGCATGGAGGATTTGATTCAGCAGGAAATACTTTTGGGACTTGTTGGCAGGACTATGATGACAGGCGATAAGAAAACTGTGGTTTGTAATAAAGGTAATTTGATGAAAACAAAAAAATTGATGATGGTTGCACTGGTCAGTTCCACTCTGGCCCTTTCAGGGTGTGGTGCGATGAGCACAGCAATCAAGAAGCGTAACCTTGAGGTGAAGACTCAGATGAGTGAGACCATCTGGCTTGAACCCGCCAGCGAACGCACGGTATTTCTGCAGATCAAAAACACGTCTGATAAAGACATGAGTGGGCTGCAGGGCAAAATTGCTGATGCTGTGAAAGCAAAAGGATATCAGGTGGTGACTTCTCCGGATAAAGCCTACTACTGGATTCAGGCGAATGTGCTGAAGGCCGATAAGATGGATCTGCGGGAGTCTCAGGGATGGCTGAACCGTGGTTATGAAGGCGCAGCAGTTGGTGCAGCGTTAGGTGCCGGTATCACCGGATATAATTCCAATTCTGCCGGTGCCACACTCGGTGTGGGCCTTGCTGCCGGTCTGGTGGGTATGGCTGCAGATGCGATGGTGGAAGATGTGAACTATACCATGATCACGGATGTGCAGATTGCAGAGCGTACTAAGGCAACGGTGACAACGGATAATGTTGCCGCCCTGCGTCAGGGCACATCAGGTGCGAAAATTCAGACCAGTACTGAAACAGGTAACCAGCATAAATACCAGACCCGTGTGGTCTCAAATGCGAACAAGGTTAACCTGAAATTTGAAGAGGCGAAGCCTGTTCTCGAAGACCAGCTGGCCAAATCAATCGCAAATATTCTCTGATTATCTTCCGGAGGCTGGTCTGACCGGCCTCCTGACTGACGCCTCGCTTTGCTCGTTGTCCAACCCCGGAAAGAAATAAAATAAATTTTATTTCTCCCCGGCGTTTCCGAAATAAATATGAAAACACTGAGCGGTTGTGCAAATTCTTTGTGCGACCGTGAAGTGTTGCCGGCGAAGCCGGAATTTAACGGTTATTAATCTTTTCATCATTAATAATCAGTCCGACTGACTTTCTTTCTTCGGAATATCATCATGAGTTTTAACGCAAAGGATATGACCCAGGGCGGTCAGATTGCGTCCATGCGTATCCGCATGTTCAGCCAGATCGCCAATATCATGCTTTACTGCCTGTTTATTTTTTTCTGGATACTCGTTGGTCTGGTTTTATGGGTAAAAATAAGCTGGCAGACGTTTGTGAACGGCTGTATTTACTGGTGGTGTACCACGCTGGAAGGCATGCGGGATTTAATCAAGTCCCAGCCGGTATATGAGATCCAGTATTACGGCAAAACCTTCCGGATGAACGCTGCTCAGGTACTGCATGATAAATATATGATCTGGTGCGGAGAGCAGCTATGGTCCGCATTCGTTCTGGCCACAGTTGTGGCACTGGTTATTTGCCTGATCACCTTCTTTGTTGTCTCCTGGATTCTGGGGCGTCAGGGTAAACAACAGAGCGAAAATGAAGTCACAGGTGGTCGTCAGCTGACAGACAATCCGAAAGACGTTGCCCGGATGCTGAAAAAAGACGGCAAGGATTCCGATATCCGGATTGGCGACCTGCCGATTATCCGGGATTCTGAAATCCAGAACTTCTGTCTGCACGGCACGGTCGGGGCCGGTAAGTCGGAAGTTATCCGTCGTCTGGCCAACTACGCCCGTAAGCGTGGAGATATGGTGGTGATTTATGACCGTTCAGGGGAATTTGTTAAAAGTTACTATGATCCCTCCATCGATAAAATCCTGAATCCGCTGGATGCCCGCTGTGCCGCCTGGGATTTATGGAAGGAGTGTCTGACACAGCCGGATTTTGATAATACGGCAAATACCCTGATCCCGATGGGCACAAAAGAGGACCCGTTCTGGCAGGGTTCAGGACGTACCATTTTTGCGGAAGCGGCGTACCTGATGCGTAATGACCCCAACCGCAGCTACAGCAAACTGGTGGACACTCTGCTTTCCATCAAAATCGAAAAACTGCGTACCTTCCTGCGTAATTCACCGGCGGCCAACCTGGTGGAAGAGAAAATCGAGAAAACGGCGATTTCCATCCGTGCTGTGCTGACCAACTACGTGAAAGCCATCCGTTACCTGCAGGGGATTGAGCATAACGGTGAGCCCTTCACCATCCGTGACTGGATGCGTGGTGTCCGGGAAGATCAGAAAAACGGCTGGCTGTTTATCTCATCGAACGCCGACACCCATGCCTCCCTGAAGCCTGTGATCTCCATGTGGCTGTCCATTGCCATTCGTGGTCTGCTGGCAATGGGAGAAAACCGTAACCGTCGTGTGTGGTTTTTCTGTGACGAGTTACCCACGTTACACAAACTGCCTGACCTGGTGGAGATCCTGCCGGAAGCCCGTAAGTTCGGTGGCTGTTATGTGTTTGGTATCCAGTCCTATGCCCAGCTGGAAGATATCTACGGTGAGAAAGCGGCTGCCACGCTGTTTGACGTCATGAACACCCGTGCCTTTTTCCGTTCTCCCAGCCATAAGATTGCAGAGTTCGCTGCAGGTGAGATTGGTGAGAAAGAGCACCTGAAAGCCAGCGAGCAGTATTCCTACGGTGCTGATCCGGTACGTGACGGGGTATCGACCGGTAAGGATATGGAGCGCCAGACGCTGGTCAGTTATTCCGACATTCAGTCTCTGCCGGATCTGACCTGTTATGTCACCCTGCCCGGACCGTATCCGGCAGTAAAACTCTCTCTGAAATATCAGACACGACCGAAGGTCGCTCCGGAGTTTATTCCGCGTGACATCAACCCGGAAATGGAGAACCGCCTGAGTGCCGTACTTGCCGCAAGGGAAGCAGAAGGTCGTCAGATGGCCAGCCTCTTCGAACCGGATGTCCCGGAGGTTGTTTCCGGAGAAGACGTGACTCAGGCTGAACAGCCGCAACAGCCGCAACAGCCGCAACAGCCGCAACAGCCGCAACAGCCGGTGTCTCCTGCCATCAACGATAAGAAGTCAGATTCAGGTGTGAATGTTCCGGCAGGGGGGATCGAGCAGGAGCTGAAAATGAAACCGGAAGAAGAGATGGAACAGCAACTGCCACCCGGGATCAGTGAATCCGGTGAAGTGGTGGATATGGCCGCTTATGAGGCATGGCAACAGGAAAATCATCCGGACACCCAGCAGCAGATGCAGCGTCGTGAAGAGGTGAACATTAATGTGCACCGGGAGCGCGGGGAGGATGTTGAGCCGGGAGATGATTTCTGATGATGAGTATCGCGCAGGTCAGATCGGCCGGAAGTGCCGGTAACTATTATACCGACAAGGATAATTACTATGTACTGGGCAGCATGGGAGAACGCTGGGCCGGCAGGGGGGCTGAACAGCTGGGACTGCAGGGCAGTGTCGATAAGGATGTTTTTACCCGTCTTCTGGAGGGAAGGCTGCCGGACGGAGCGGATCTAAGCCGCATGCAGGATGGCAGTAATAAGCATCGTCCCGGCTACGACCTGACCTTCTCCGCCCCCAAAAGTGTCTCCATGATGGCCATGTTAGGTGGCGATAAGCGCCTGATTGATGCACATAACCAGGCCGTGGACTTTGCTGTTCGTCAGGTGGAGGCGCTGGCCTCCACACGGGTGATGACGGACGGACAGTCAGAAACGGTACTGACCGGTAATCTGGTGATGGCACTGTTTAACCACGACACCAGTCGCGATCAGGAACCACAGTTACACACGCATGCGGTGGTAGCTAATGTCACGCAGCATAACGGTGAGTGGAAGACACTGAGCAGTGACAAAGTGGGGAAAACGGGGTTCATTGAGAATGTGTACGCTAATCAGATTGCCTTTGGCAGGCTCTACCGGGAAAAACTGAAAGAGCAGGTTGAGGCGCTGGGCTATGAAACGGAAGTGGTGGGTAAGCACGGTATGTGGGAAATGCCGGGCGTACCGGTGGAGGCCTTTTCCGGACGCTCACAGACTATCCGGGAGGCCGTCGGGGAGGACGCCTCGCTGAAATCCCGGGATGTGGCGGCGCTGGATACGCGTAAATCCAAACAGCACGTCGATCCTGAAATCAAAATGACCGAGTGGATGCAGACGCTGAAGGAAACCGGGTTCGATATCCGGGCGTATCGTGACGCAGCGGAACAACGGGCATATACCCGCACGCAGACACCCGGACCAGCTTCACAGGACGGGCCGGATGTGCAGCAGGCGGTGACACAGGCGATTGCCGGATTAAGTGAACGCAAAGTGCAGTTTACGTACACGGACGTGCTGGCCAGGACGGTCGGCATACTGCCGCCGGAAGCCGGTGTGATTGAGCGGGCGCGCGCCGGTATCGATGAGGCCATCAGTCGTGAGCAGCTTATCCCCCTCGACCGTGAGAAGGGGCTGTTCACATCAGGAATTCATGTGCTCGATGAGCTGTCCGTCCGGGCACTCAGTCGTGACATCATGAAACAGAACCGGGTGACCGTACATCCGGAGAAAAGTGTCCCCCGGACGGCTGGTTACAGCGATGCGGTCAGTGTTCTGGCACAGGACCGTCCGTCGCTGGCCATTGTGTCCGGGCAGGGCGGTGCAGCCGGGCAGCGTGAGCGGGTGGCTGAACTGGTCATGATGGCCCGGGAGCAGGGGCGGGAGGTGCAGATTATCGCTGCTGACCGTCGCTCGCAGATGAACCTGAAGCAGGATGAACGGCTGTCCGGTGAGCTGATAACCGGACGTCGTCAGTTGCTGGAAGGCATGGCCTTCACGCCGGGCAGTACTGTTATCGTTGACCAGGGCGAAAAACTCTCCCTGAAAGAGACGTTAACCCTGCTGGACGGTGCCGCACGTCATAACGTACAGGTCCTGATAACCGACAGCGGGCAGCGAACCGGTACAGGCAGTGCGCTGATGGCCATGAAGGATGCCGGGGTGAACACATATCGCTGGCAGGGGGGAGAACAGCGACCGGCCACCATCATCAGTGAACCGGACCGTAATGTCCGCTATGCCCGGCTGGCAGGAGATTTTGCGGCCAGCGTGAAAGCCGGAGAAGAGAGCGTGGCACAGGTCAGCGGGGTACGGGAACAGGCCATACTGACACAGGCCATTCGCAGTGAGCTGAAAACACAGGGCGTGCTCGGACATCAGGAGGTGACCATGACGGCACTGTCACCGGTCTGGCTGGACAGCCGGAGCCGTTATCTGCGGGATATGTACCGCCCGGGAATGGTGATGGAGCAGTGGAACCCGGAGACACGCAGTCATGACCGCTATGTGATAGACCGGGTGACGGCGCAGAGTCACAGCCTGACCCTGCGGGATGCGCAGGGTGAAACGCAGGTGGTGCGTATTTCTTCTCTGGACAGCAGCTGGTCGCTGTTCCGGCCGGAAAAAATGCCGGTGGCAGACGGCGAGCGTCTGAGGGTGACAGGGAAAATTCCCGGACTCCGCGTCTCCGGCGGTGACCGCCTGCAGGTGGCATCCGTCAGTGAAGATGCGATGACGGTTGTTGTGCCGGGGCGGGCTGAACCGGCCTCCCTGCCTGTGGCTGATTCACCGTTCACGGCACTGAAGCTGGAGAACGGCTGGGTGGAAACGCCCGGGCATTCCGTCAGCGACAGTGCGAAGGTTTTTGCCGCCGTCACACAGATGGCAATGGACAACGCCACCCTGAACGGTCTGGCCCGCAGCGGTCGTGATGTCCGGCTGTATTCCTCACTGGATGAAACCCGTACTGCGGAAAAACTTGCCCGCCATCCCTCCTTTACGGTGGTTTCTGAGCAGATAAAGGCGCGTGCCGGTGAGACATCGCTGGAAACCTCTATCAGTCTGCAGAAAGCCGGGCTGCACACGCCGGCACAGCAGGCCATTCATCTGGCCCTTCCTGTGCTGGAAAGTAAAAAACTGGCCTTCAGCATGGTGGACCTGCTGACAGAGGCAAAGTCGTTTGCTGCAGAAGGAACCGGTTTTACTGAACTGGGAGGGGAAATCAATGCGCAGATAAAACGGGGTGATTTACTGTATGTGGATGTGGCAAAAGGCTATGGCACAGGCCTGCTGGTTTCCCGTGCGTCGTATGAGGCAGAAAAGAGCATTCTTCGCCATATTCTCGAAGGTAAGGAGGCGGTCACGCCGCTGATGGAGAGAGTACCTGGCGAACTCATGGAGAAACTGACATCAGGACAGCGTGCCGCTACCCGCATGATACTGGAAACGTCCGACCGTTTCACGGTGGTGCAGGGCTATGCCGGTGTGGGTAAGACCACACAGTTCCGGGCGGTGATGTCAGCCGTGAACATGCTGCCGGAGAGTGAGCGTCCCCGTGTCGTTGGGCTGGGTCCCACGCACCGCGCGGTCGGGGAGATTCGCAGCGCCGGCGTGGATGCACAGACACTGGCGTCCTTTCTGCATGACACGCAGCTGCAGCAGCGCAGCGGAGAAACGCCGGATTTCAGCAACACGCTGTTCCTGCTCGATGAGAGCTCAATGGTGGGCAATACCGACATGGCACGGGCATACGCCCTGATTGCGGCCGGTGGCGGTCGTGCCGTGGCCAGTGGTGACACGGACCAGCTGCAGGCCATCGCGCCCGGTCAGCCTTTCCGTCTCCAGCAGACGCGCAGTGCTGCCGACGTGGCCATCATGAAGGAGATTGTGCGTCAGACGCCGGAACTGCGGGAGGCGGTATACAGCCTGATTAACCGGGATGTGGAAAGGGCACTGTCCGGGCTTGAGAGTGTGAAACCGTCTCAGGTTCCCCGTCAGGAGGGCGCATGGGCACCGGAGCACTCTGTGACGGAGTTCAGTCACAGCCAGGAAGCGAAACTGGCAGAAGCGCAGCAGAAGGCGATGCAGAACGGCGAGGCTTTTCCGGATGTCCCCATGACACTGTATGAAGCCATTGTCCGCGACTATACCGGCAGGACGCCGGAAGCACGGGAGCAGACGCTTATTGTCACGCACCTGAATGAAGACAGGCGCGTGCTGAACAGCATGATTCATGATGCACGGGAAAAGGCCGGTGAGCTGGGAAAAGAGCAGGTCATGGTGCCTGTCCTGAACACAGCGAATATACGCGACGGGGAGTTGCGTCGTCTCTCCACCTGGGAGACTCATCGGGACGCACTTGTCCTGGTGGATAATGTGTATCACCGGATTGCCGGTATCAGTAAGGATGACGGGCTGATAACCCTGGAGGATGCGGAAGGTAACACGCGGCTGATTTCGCCCCGGGAGGCGGTGGCTGAAGGTGTCACACTGTACACCCCGGACACCATCCGGGTGGGGACCGGTGACCGGATGCGCTTCACGAAGAGTGACCGGGAGCGCGGTTATGTGGCCAACAGCGTCTGGACGGTGACAGCGGTTTCCGGTGACAGTGTCACACTTTCTGACGGTCAGCAGACCCGGGTGATTCGCCCCGGCCAGGAGCGGGCAGAGCAACATATTGACCTGGCCTATGCCATCACCGCTCACGGTGCGCAGGGGGCGAGTGAAACCTTTGCCATTGCGCTTGAAGGCACGGAAGGTAACCGGAAACAGATGGCCGGCTTTGAGTCAGCCTACGTGGCCCTGTCGCGTATGAAGCAGCATGTGCAGGTGTACACCGATAACCGTCAGGGCTGGACGGATGCCATCAACAATGCCGTACAGAAAGGAACTGCCCACGATGTGTTTGAGCCGAAACCGGACCGGGAGGTCATGAATGCAGAGCGGCTGTTCAGTACGGCACGGGAACTGCGGGACGTGGCGGCAGGCCGTGCCGTTCTCCGTCAGGCGGGGCTGGCCGGGGGAGACAGTCCTGCACGGTTTATTGCTCCGGGACGTAAATATCCGCAGCCGTATGTGGCACTGCCGGCGTTTGACCGTAACGGCAAGTCCGCCGGTATCTGGCTGAACCCACTGACCACGGATGACGGAAACGGGCTGCGGGGATTCAGTGGTGAAGGCCGTGTGAAAGGCAGCGGGGATGCACAGTTTGTGGCCCTGCAGGGCAGCCGTAACGGAGAAAGCCTGCTGGCTGATAATATGCAGGAGGGTGTCCGGATTGCCCGTGATAATCCTGACAGTGGTGTGGTGGTAAGAATCGCTGGTGAAGGCCGTCCGTGGAATCCCGGTGCCATAACCGGTGGCCGCGTGTGGGGGGATATCCCGGACAACAGCGTCCAGCCGGGAGCCGGAAATGGCGAACCGGTCACGGCAGAGGTGCTGGCACAGCGGCAGGCTGAAGAGGCCATCCGCCGTGAAACGGAACGCCGTGCAGATGAAATTGTCCGTAAAATGGCAGAGAACAAACCTGACCTGCCGGATGGCAAAACAGAGCAGGCTGTCAGGGAGATTGCCGGGCAGGAGCGTGACCGGGCTGCCATAACTGAACGGGAAGCCGCGCTGCCGGAGAGTGTGCTGCGTGAATCACAACGGGAGCGGGAAGCGGTCCGGGAGGTTGCCCGGGAAAATCTGCTGCAGGAGCGTCTGCAGCAGATGGAGCGGGATATGGTTCGTGACCTGCAGAAAGAGAAAACCCTGGGCGGGGACTGATACAGGAAGACAAACGCTGATGACAACGGATAACACGAACACGACACGTAACGATTCACTGGCTGCCCGGACCGATACCTGGTTGCAGTCGTTTCTGGTCTGGTCACCCGGACAGCGGGATATCATCAAAACGGTGGCACTGGTGCTGATGGTACTGGACCACATCAATCTGATATTCCAGCTGAAGCAGGAATGGATGTTTCTGGCCGGGCGAGGAGCCTTTCCGCTGTTTGCCCTGGTGTGGGGGCTGAATCTGTCCCGTCATACGCATATCCGGCAGGTGGCCATTAACCGGCTGTGGGGATGGGGGATTATTGCCCAGTTCGCATATTATCTGGCAGGCTTTCCCTGGTATGAGGGGAATATCCTGTTTGCCTTTGCAGTGGCGGCACAGGTGCTGACGTGGTGTGAAACGCGCAGTGAGTGGCGTACAGCAGCGGCCATTCTCCTGATGGCACTGTGGGGGCCTTTGTCCGGCACCAGTTACGGCATTGCCGGGCTGCTGATGCTGGCAGCCAGCCACCGGCTGTACCGGGCGGAAGACAGAACGGAACGTCTGGCGCTGGTTGCCTGCCTGCTGGCCGTGATTCCGGCACTTAACCTTGCCTCCAGTGATATGGCGGCCGTAGCTGGTCTTGTAATGACGGTGCTGACCGTTGGTCTGGTGTCGTGTACAGGGAAATCATTACCCCGTTTCTGGCCCGGGGATTTTTTCCCGACGTTCTATGCCTGTCATCTGGCTGTGCTGGGCGTTCTGGCACTGTGACGGGTGTGGTATCTTTGACTGTAACAGGATGATTCGTCAGAGGCAGAACACAGCATGACAGAGCAGAAGCGACCGGTACTGACACTGAAGCGGAAAACGGAAGGGGAGACGCCTGTCCGCAGCCGGAAAACTATCATCAATGTCACCACGCCACCAAAGTGGAAGGTGAAAAAGCAGAAGCTGGCCGAGAAAGCAGCCCGGGAAGCAGAGCTGGCGGCAAAAAAAGCGCAGGCCAGACAGGCGCTGTCCATTTATCTGAATCTGCCCACGCTGGATGATGCCGTGAACACCCTGAAGCCCTGGTGGCCGGGATTATTTGACGGTGACACGCCCCGGCTTCTGGCCTGCGGTATCCGGGACGTGTTACTGGAAGACGTGGCGCAGCGGAATATCCCGCTCTCGCATAAAAAACTGCGCAGGGCGCTGAAGGCCATCACCCGTTCAGAAAGCTATCTGTGTGCCATGAAAGCCGGTGCCTGCCGGTATGACACGGAAGGGTATGTGACGGAGCATATTTCTCAGGAGGAGGAAGCGTATGCGGCAGAGCGTCTGGATAAAATCCGCCGCCAGAACCGGATAAAGGCAGAACTTCAGGCCGTGCTTGATGAGAAATAAAAAAAAGCCTCCATCAGAGAGAGGAGGCAGGGAAATAAGGCTTAAAAGGAAATAACTTCCGTACCCGAAAGGAAGCCAGTCCACTGAATTATTTACCACAATAATACTGACGACTAAAAGGGAGGGGCAGAAAAATGAATGGATTCAGAAACAGTTCACGGAACGGTCAGGTCTGGCGCTGGCAGCGTGCCGGAAGCCGGGCCGTTATTCTGGAGGTCAGTGGACGCTGGATGGAAGCGGCAGAAGCATGGCGACGGGCTGCCGGTGTTGCGCCCCGGACAGACTGGCAGCAGTTTGCCCGAAAAAGGGCTGCACACTGCCACCGGCGCTGCCGGGGAAAGGTGTAACGAAAAAAGCAGCCTTCATTACTCCAGGAGTCAGAAGGCTGAATAATGCATGAGATTTACTTTTTTAATCTCCGGTCGGGTAGTATGACCGGACAATTCTGAGTAGCACAGAGTTTTTTTTCGTATTAAGTCGTGATTTTATATTTTGTGATTTATTTCACAAAATAAGGTGTTATTCAATGTGTGCTGCAATATTCAGGATGCCTGAAATACAGGTGCCATTTATCTGATATGGAGAATAACATGATGAAATATATTCCACTGGTATTATTTATCTTTTCATGGCCGGTATTGTCTGCAGATATTCATGGACGGGTTGTTCGTGTACTGGACGGTGATACCATCGAGGTCATGGACTCACGGAAGGCGGTGCGGATCAGGCTGGTAAATATTGATGCACCGGAAAAGAAACAGGATTATGGCCGGTGGTCAACAGACATGATGAAATCACTGGTCGCAGGAAAAACGGTTACCGTCACATATTTTCAGCGAGATCGTTATGGTCGTATTCTCGGGCAGGTTTATGCGCCAGACGGAATGAATATTAATCAGTTTATGGTCCGGGCCGGGGCTGCCTGGGTATATGAGCAGTACAACACAGATCCCGTGCTGCCTGTCCTTCAGAACGAAGCCAGACAACAAAAACGTGGGCTCTGGTCAGATGCTGATCCGGTTCCCCCCTGGATATGGAGGCACCGTAAATAAAGCGATGGCAATCCTATCATTCATTTGTTCTTAGCGGGAATAAAAATGGCAAAAACAAAACAGGAATGGCTGTATCAGTTACGGCGATGTTCATCAGTCAATACGCTGGGAAAAATTATTCATAAAAACAGAGACAGTTTATCGAACAGTGAACGTGAATCATTTAATTCAGCAGCAGACCACCGGTTAGCAGAATTAATCACCGGAAAGTTATATGACAGGATACCAAAAGAAATATGGAAATATGTAAGGTAATAATTCAGCAATAATTAATTACCAGGAGCAGATAAACAATGAAGCTGATTATTTTTATTCTTATTGTTCTGATTATTGCAGCGTTACTTATCCGGATTATCCTCAGAAGTGTAAATCAGCATTCTCCTTTGCTGATGCAATTGCATGCGGCAGGTATACGGACCGGTGATGCGGAGCGAATACTGTCCAGCGGTGAATACTGGCAACGTCAGAAGACGCTTCTGACAGAAAGGGAAGTCAGTTTTATGAAAGGACTGTTCAGAATTGTGGATATGAAACGGTGGTATCTGTGTCCGCAGGTACGGGTCGCGGATATCGTCCAGCTGAACGGGAATATCCGGCCACGATCACGCCAGTGGTGGCAGTTATTCAGGATGGTGTCTCAGTGGCATGTTGATGTGGTTATCGTTGAGCGGCGTTCGTTCAGTATTGTTGCAGCAGTAGAGCTGGATGATGCCAGTCATTTACGACCGGAACGCAGACGCCGGGATATTCTTCTGGAAGAGGTTCTGAGGCAGGCTGGTATTCCGTTGCTCAGAAGCCACGATGCCAGAAAACTGCTGCAGACGACCGGAGAATGGCTGAATACAACAGGGGCTGATCAGCAGTCCCCGGAACATCGTAGCTGACGCCTTCGCGTTGCTCAGTTGTCCAACCCCGGAAACGGGAAAAAGCAAGTTTTCCCCGCTCCCGGCGTTTCAATAACTGAAAACCATACTATTTCACAGTTTAAATCACATTAAACGACAGTAATCCCCGTTGATTTGTGCGCCAACACAGATCTTCGTCACAATTCTCAAGTCGCTGATTTCAAAAAACTGTAGTATCCTCTGCGAAACGATCCCTGTTTGAGTATTGAGGAGGCGAGATGTCGCAGACAGAAAATGCAGTGACTTCCTCATCTGGCGCAAAACGAGCATACAGAAAGGGGAATCCGCTTTCTGATGCAGAGAAACAAAGATTATCAGTGGCCCGTAAAAGAGCTTCGTTCAAGGAAGTAAAAGTATTTCTTGAACCAAAGTATAAGGCCATGCTCATGCAAATGTGTCATGAAGATGGTCTGACTCAGGCTGAAGTTCTGACCGCACTGATAAAAAGTGAAGCGCAAAAACGATGCATGTGATGATGGGCTTACATTCTTGAGTGTTCAGAAGATTAGTGCTAGATTACTGATCGTTTAAGGAATTTTGTGGCTGGCCACGCCGTAAGGTGGCAAGGAACTGGTTCTGATGTGGATTTACAGGAGCCAGAAAAGCAAAAACCCCGATAATCTTCTTCAACTTTGGCGAGTACGAAAAGATTACCGGGGCCCACTTAAACCGTATAGCCAACAATTCAGCTATGCGGGGAGTATAGTTATATGCCCGGAAAAGTTCAAGACTTCTTTCTGTGCTCGCTCCTTCTGCGCATTGTAAGTGCAGGATGGTGTGACTGATCTTCACCAAACGTATTACCGCCAGGTAAAGAACCCGAATCCGGTGTTTACACCCCGTGAAGGTGCCGGAACGCTGAAGTTCTGCGAAAAACTGATGGAAAAGGCGGTGGGCTTCACTTCCCGTTTTGATTTCGCCATTCATGTGGCGCATGCCCGTTCGCGTGGTCTGCGTCGACGCATGCCACCGGTACTGCGTCGCCGGGCCATTGATGCGCTGCTGCAGGGGCTGTGTTTTCACTATGACCCGCTGGCCAACCGCGTCCAGTGCTCCATCACCACACTGGCCATTGAGTGCGGACTGGCGACGGAGTCTGCTGCTGGAACACTCTCCATCACCCGAGCCACTCGTGCCCTGACATTCCTGTCAGAGCTGGGACTGATTACCTACCAGACGGAATATGACCCGCTTATTGGCTGCTATATTCCGACCGACATCACGTTCACACCGGCGCTGTTTGCTGCTCTCGATATCTCAGAAGAGGCGGTGGCTTCCGCACGCCGCAGCCGTGTGGAATGGGAAAACAGACAGCGCAAAAAGCAGGGGCTGGATACCCTGGGTATGGATGAATTGATAGAGAAAGCCTGGCGTTTTGTGCGTGAGCGTTTCCGCAGTTACCAGACAGAGCTTAAGTCCCGGGGAATAAAGCGTGCCCGTGCGCGTCGTGATGCGAACAGGGAACGCCAGGATATCGTCACCCTGGTGAAACGACAGCTGACGCGTGAAATCTCGGAAGGGCGCGTCACTGCCAATCGTGAGGCGGTAAAACGCGAAGTGGAGCGTCGTGTGAAGGAGCGCATGATTCTGTCACGTAACCGCAATTACAGCCGGCTGGCCAAAGCTTCCCCCTGAAAGTGACCTCCTCAGAATAATCCGGCACGCGCCGGAGGCATTCGCACGCCTGAAGCCCGTCAGTGCACAAAAAATCAGCACCGCATACAAAAAACAACCTCATCATCCACCTTCTGGTGCATCCGGTCCCCCCCTGTTTTTGATACAAAACACGCCTCACAGACGGGGAATTTTACTTATCCATATTAAACTGCAAGGGACTTCCCCATAAGGTTACAACCGTTCATGTCATAAAGCGCCAGCCGCCAGTCTTACAGGGTGCAATGTATCTTTTAAACACCTGTTTATATCTCCTTTAAACTACTTAATTACATTCATTTAAAAAGAAAACCTATTCATTGCCTGTCCTGTGGACAGACAGATATGCACCTCCCACCGCAAGCGGCGGGCCCCGACCGGAGCCATTTTAGTTACAACACTCAAATACAACCACCAGGAAAACCCCGGTCCAGCGCAGAACCGAAACCACAAAGCCCCTCCCTCATAACTGAAAAGCGGCCCCGCCCCGGCCCAAAGGGCCGGAACAGAGTCGCTTTTAATTATGAATGTTGTAACTACATCTTCATCGCTGTCAGTCTTCTCGCTGGAAGTTCTCAGTGCACGCTCGTAAGCGGCCCTCACGGCCCGCTAACGCGGAGATACGCCCCGACTTCGGGTAAACCCTCGTCGGGACCACTCCGACCGCGCACAGAAGCTCTCTCATGGCTGAAAGCGGGTATGGCTTAGCAGGGTGGGAATGGGATAGGCGAAATCTATCAATCAGTACCGGCTTACGCCGGGCTTCGGCGGTTTTACTCCGGTATCATATGAAACAACAGAGCGCCGCCTTCCATGCCGCTGGCGCGGCATATCCTGGACGTATAGGAAATTGAAAAAACAATCGATACCATTGTCCACGCCTTATGCCACGTGAACCTTTCTGCTTTTCCCACCACTCCGGTGGTTTCTCTCTCTGTATGGTCGATTTTTATACCGAAACAGGCTGTTTTTTAGGCGCTGTTGCAAATGGTCGGTGGTGATAAACTTATCATCCCTTTTTGCTGATGGAGCTGCACATGAACCCATTCAAAGGCCGGCATTTTCAGCGTGACATCATTCTGTGGGCCGTACGCTGGTACTGCAAATACGGCATCAGTTACCGTGAGCTGCAGGAGATGCTGGCTGAACGCGGAGTGAATGTCGATCACTCCACGATTTACCGCTGGGTTCAGCGTTATGCGCCTGAAATGGAAAAACGGCTGCGCTGGTACTGGCGTAACCCTTCCGATCTTTGCCCGTGGCACATGGATGAAACCTACGTGAAGGTCAATGGCCGCTGGGCGTATCTGTACCGGGCCGTCGACAGCCGGGGCCGCACTGTCGATTTTTATCTCTCCTCCCGTCGTAACAGCAAAGCTGCATACCGGTTTCTGGGTAAAATCCTCAACAACGTGAAGAAGTGGCAGATCCCGCGATTCATCAACACGGATAAAGCGCCCGCCTATGGTCGCGCGCTTGCTCTGCTCAAACGCGAAGGCCGGTGCCCGTCTGACGTTGAACACCGACAGATTAAGTACCGGAACAACGTGATTGAATGCGATCATGGCAAACTGAAACGGATAATCGGCGCCACGCTGGGATTTAAATCCATGAAGACGGCTTACGCCACCATCAAAGGTATTGAGGTGATGCGTGCACTACGCAAAGGCCAGGCCTCAGCATTTTATTATGGTGATCCCCTGGGCGAAATGCGCCTGGTAAGCAGAGTTTTTGAAATGTAAGGCCTTTGAATAAGACAAAAGGCTGCCTCATCGCTAACTTTGCAACAGTGCCGTTGGGAGTAAAAGCACTGCGGTTATCACGAGAACTGAGAATGTTATGTGGCCTCCCTCTGCACGGCCTTTCCGATACACTATCGCCAACGAGGTTGGTATTGTTGAAAGCCAGAGGTAAAACACTCCAAAAGGAGTACGAAATGGTAAAGAAGTCTAAAAAGACCGAGCAAGAGATTGAGGATTTCATAAAGGGGACATCATGAGTGGCCCACAATTGCTTTCCCTGCCTGGTTCTTTTTTAACGCCTCCGGCAACATTACCTGTTGCCATTGATTACCCGGCTGCGCTGGCACTACGTCAGATGGCACTTGTGCAGGGCGAATTACCAAAATATCTGTTGGCGCCGGAGATCAGCGCCCTGCTCCACTATGTACCGGATCTGCACCGCAAAATGTTGCTGGCCACCCTGTGGAACACGGGCGCACGTATAAACGAAGCGCTGGCGCTGACGCGGGGAGATTTTTCACTGGCGCCGCCATATCCGTTCGTACAGCTGGCCACGCTCAAACAACGGACTGAAAAAGCGACCAGAACGGCAGGCCGTGTCCCTGCTGGCAGTCAGGTGCATCGCCTGGTTCCCCTGTCCGATACACAATACGTCAGCCAACTGCAGATGATGGTGGCCACGCTGAAAATCCCACTGGAGCGCAGAAACAAACGAACCGGAAGAATGGAGAAGGCGCGCATCTGGGAAATCACCGACCGCACAGTTCGCACCTGGCTGAATGAAGCTGTAGAGGCCGCTGCGGCCGACGGCGTGACGTTCTCTGTTCCGGTTACCCCACATACTTTCCGCCATTCCTACGCGATGCATATGCTGTATGCTGGTATTCCGCTGAAGGTGCTGCAGAGCCTGATGGGGCACAAGTCGATTAGTTCGACAGATGTGTACACGAAGGTGTTTGCGCTGGATGTGGCTGCACGGCACCGGGTGCAGTTTTCGATGCCTGAGTCCGATGCTGTCACAATGCTGAAAAACAGACACGCATAAGTCACAAATCATAATTATGAATTGTGATTTATTCTATAAAAGAAGAGACCACTGCAATATGTGATCTCTTGTATGCAAGGGTGCTTAAACAGTGTGAATTCACAAGTGTGATTTCATAAGTAATAACTTCTTGATTATTACGTTAGTGTTTTTAAGTATTGCTCAAGGGCTACTCTGACGATGGCACTTACATTTTTTGGATCTTTACCATTGCGTTTATTCCTCAATGCCAGATCTTCTATTGTGACAAGCATGCTTTCACCAAGAGAGATTGTCGTCCGACATTGTTTTTCTGGTTCGGGTTTTTCCGGCGCGCCGTATGGTTTATCCGCAAGGCGCTGAGCCAGAGCCTCTGCTTGTTCTACCGTAACTGCAGCTCTGTTTAATGCTTGCTGGCTGGGTTTCTTCACCATGGGCCAAATACCTCATTCATTAAATGTTCAATTTCTGCTCTGGCTGCTGTATTGTTCGTTTCTACTACACCGGTGCCGTTGCTCATGCAATCGCGATAGACTTTTCTGAAACAAATAACTGAATCCAGGACTTGAATTGTTGGGAATTCTTCAAGATATTCAAGGAATTCTTTTCTCTCATTTCCCCTCAAAACCGGATTGGTTGTTGCCATACTTTGTAAACAATAAACCTTAAGTTCCGGGTTAAGGTTACGCATTGCGTCTATCTGTTGTTCTAGTTCTGTAAGAGTATCCAGATCTGGTTGAGAACACTGTAGTGGCGCAATTATTTGATGTGCGACAACTCCACTCGTTATGAATTCCTTTGAGTTTCTTCCTGCGACATCCACTATTACATCATCGAACTTTTCATTCAGAGCCTGTAGTGTTTGTGTCAGGTTATCAAATTTCTCAACAAGGGTTATTGCTGGTAACAGTCCTGCAGCTTCTCGTTCTGCATGATGTTTTGCGGCTGTTCGTTGTAGATCTCCGTTTAACAGGCAGACTTCCCTTCCTTTATTTGCGAGAGCAATAGCCAGGTTTGATGCAATGGTAGTTTTCCCTGAACCACCTTTGTTCCCACCAACTACAGTAATCATTGCAACCTCATAAATGTGATGTGTGAAGTATGATGATATTTTGACACGGTAACCTGATGTGTCAATATGCATTCATATTTATGAAGTATGAAATATGAAGTGTGTCATATGATGTAATAAATATTACTTGTGTTTTGTGATTTCATAACTATGATAGTGCTCAAATTGAGTATTACCTTGCAACCAGAAACAGTTATTTACTCAGATTGAGTATTTAAGGGGCTATAGATGAACGTATACTGCGATGATGGTTCAACAACAATCAAGTTGGCATGGAATGACAATGGGAAAATCTGTAAGTCGTTGTCGCAAAACTCATTTCGTCATGGATGGAAGGTTGACGGGTTAGGGATTCGCCAGACATTTAACTATGAACTGGATGGTAAAAAATACACGTATGATGAAGTTAGCAACCAATCTATTCTTACGACTCATATTGAGTATCAATATACGGATGTTAACCTGTTAGCTGTGCATCACGCTTTACTGAATAGTGGATTAGCGCCTCAGCCTGTATCATTGACTGTGACTTTACCTATCAGTGAGTTCTACACGAAAGAGTGTCAAAAAAATGAACTCAACATTCAGCGTAAAATTGAGAATTTAATGAGGCCGATTCGTCTTAATAAAGGCGATGTTTTCACCATTGAACACGTTGATGTGATGCCTGAATCATTGCCAGCTGTGTTTTCTCGTCTGGTCATGGATAAAGTTGGTCAGTTCGAAAAATCGCTGGTAGTTGATATTGGCGGCACTACGCTTGATGTTGGTGTTATCGTTGGTCAATTTGACTCTGTAAGTGCCATTCATGGTAATTCTGGCATTGGTGTGTCTTCAGTTACGAAAGCTGCAATGAGTGCATTGCGCATGGCATCCAGTGATACCAGTTTCCTCGTTGCAGATGAATTGATTAAACGTCGTAATGATCCGGATTTTGTTCGGCAGGTTATAAATGACGAAACAAAAACTGATCTGGTCCTTAATACCATTGAGGGGGCTATTGCCAGTCTGGGGGAGCAAGTAGTCAATGAGCTCGGTGATTTTCATCATGTGAATCGTGTTTATGTTGTCGGTGGTGGGGCCCCGTTGATCTATGGTTCGATAAAAACGGCATGGCACCATCTTGGGCAAAAAGTAGTGATGATGGAGTCGCCACAGACAGCACTGGTTGAAGCTATCGCGGCTTTCAAAGAGGAGTAATATTGTGGACGATGAACGGAAAAGGAAAAAATTCACACTTTATCTGCATCCGGAAAAAGCTGCAGACTTTCAAACTTTGGAAGCGATAGAGTCCGTTCCGCGTTCTGAGCGTGGTGAGCTGTTCCGGAATGCATTTATTTCTGGAATGGCGTTACACCAACTTGATCCTCGCCTGCCTGTATTGCTGACTGCCATTTTGAGCGAGGAGTTTTCAGCAGATCAGGTTGTAACCTTACTCAGTCAGACGACTGGATGGAAGCCTTCTCAGGCCGATATCAGAGCTGTGTTGACTGAACTCGGTGCTTTGCAATCTGCTGAAAAAATGCCTCCTTCTGCTACTGATTCGGTGCAGGAGGCAATGAATGATGTGCGCCTTAAAATGCAAAAATTATTCTGATATATCAGAATGAAGCAATGGGGATCTCAGTCCATTGTGTTGTATACGAAGGCGAGAGCATTTCCCGTTTCATTTGCCATTCAGGGGCGGTTCCTCGCCCCGCAAACCACACTTTCCCTTTTCCCGACTGGTTCAGTTCATCGAGTGTTTTCATTAACTTTTCACTGTTTTTACGGGGCTGGATTTCATCAAATAATCCCGGCTGCGCTATACCCGATGGTGTAAAATCAGCCAGCATGACTCCTGCCTTCATATAGCGGTACCCTTCACGCCAGACATGGTTTAAGGCTCTGCATGCGGCGGCAATAATGTCCCGGCTGTCCTGTGTGGGCAATGGAAGCTTTTCCACAGCGGCATTGCTGTAACAGGGTTCTTTTACTGCAAAGGGGGATGTCCGTACAAATGTCGTCACCTGCCGGCAATACTGACGCTCCCCACGTAGTTTCTCTGCGGCCCGCTCTGCATACTGAACAACAGCCTGGTGCATGGCATCTTTGTCTGTGATTCGTTCACCAAAACTGCGACTACAGACAATCTGCTGTTTTGCCGGTGGTGCTTCTTCCAGGGATATGCAGGACTCGCCGTTGAGTTCGCGTACCGTACGCTCAAGAATGACGCTGAAGTTTTTCCGGATGAATGCCGTGTTAGCCTGCGCCAGCTGCAGTGCTGTGTTAATACCCAGCGCATTCAGCTTTTCCGTCAGTCTGCGTCCTACTCCCCAGACCTCACCAACTGGCTGCAGCCCCAGTAGCTTCAAGGTCCGATTACGGTTTTCTGCCGTCAGCGCGACCACTCCGGAAAACTGTGGCCATTGCTTTGTTGCCCACTGTGCACTTTTAGCCAGCGTTTTTGTAGGCGCAATGCCCACCCCCATGGTGAGTCCTGTCCAGCTCTTTACCTGTTCCCTGAGCTGATGACCAAAAAACTCCGGAGAGATGCAATGATTTATCCCCCGCAAATCAATAAACATTTCATCAATTGAGTAGGGCTCAACTGCGGGAGAAAGCGACTCCAGAACAGCCATGACCCGTTGGCTCATGCTGTGGTACAGCGCATAATTGCTGGAAAATACATGTATTTTCTTCTCCAGGCGCATCTGTCTCACCTGAAACCAGGGCTGCCCCATTCTGATGCCAAGGGCTTTTGCCTCCGGGCTGCGCGCGATCACACAGCCATCGTTATTGCTGAGTACGATGACCGGTTCGTTGCGAAGGTCCGGGCGGAAAACTTTTTCACATGAGGCGTAGAAACTGTTGATATCAGCCAGTGCAAACATCAGCGTAACTCCCGCGTCCTGTGTATCACGTGAGTGACAACACCAAAAATACAGATGTTTTCCGGATACAGTGTGCGGAATTCCGGGCTGTCTGAAACCGGCTCCAGTGCCGGGCGTGGGCGCAACAGCAGTCGTTTGACGGTGAACTCACCGTCGATCTCAGCGATAACGATGTCCCCGTGTTGTGGTTTTTCGGCCCTGTCCACTACCAGCAGATCACCATTCTGCACGCCAGCCTGGTTCATCGATTCACCGCTGGCGCGCAGAAAGAAGGTGGCTGCAGGTCTGCTGATGCAATAGCTGTTCAGATCCAGTTCCTGCTCAGCATAATCAGTGGCAGGCGAAGGAAAACCGGCCTGGCAACGATCGGCAAACAACGGTCGCACGTAACTGTCATCGCCTGAAGGGTCAGCCGGACGGTGATAAACGGTACTCATGCTGCAGGCAGCCAGCTGTCGTCCTGCCAGATTTCTTCCAGCAGAGACAGGATACGTTCTTTATCCTTGTCGTTGCGGGCTCCTGTGACAGATACAGACGGGGCGCTGCCCTGGTCAATACGCAGCCAGATTTCCGGGTAGTGTGGTTTCAGACGTTGTTCGATTTCATTCTGTAGCGCCTGAAGTGTGCCTGATTTGAGGTTTTTTGTGCTCTGGCGGTCGAAAAGAATTTCAATGCGGATCATGTTCTCATCTCCCTTTTCTATTGCTGTATGTATATGGGTCTTCCCCGATCATGGTGGGAAGGCTCAGAACGCCATATTCAGCTTTCCGTAGTGGAACATCACCCCCAGTTTAAAGCGCTCCCGGTTTCGGTATCCCCTGGCTTTTATCCTCAGCAGCCTGATCTTGCTGTTAAGTGCCTCCGCATTTCCGTTTGAGACACTGTGTCGCATCGCATTCAGGATCCCGTACAGCCTTTTTCCTATCGTTTTCGCGGCATTTTTCATCATGGGAACGTCACTGTTAGCCGCCAGCGCCAACCATCTCTGCCAGTCACTCCGTCTTTCCTCGCTCCATGGCCTGTTCCAGATATCCTTTGCCAGCTCTTTCAGCGCCCAGCACTGGCTCGTCAGCTTCATCTGTGCACGCAGCCACATCAGCTTTTCCTGCCGGGATTCGGTCATCCACTTATCGCTGTACTGCCACAGGAAGCGGGTTCCTTTTGCCTGGTGTCGGCTTTCAACAGGGAGGTGCGGATGTTCATTCTGACGGGTTTTATCAACTACCTCGCCCAGTTGCTTCGCCACATGGAAGCGGTCAAAGGCGATTTTCTCAACCGCACTGGGTAAGTGGATACGCGCTGCTCTTATATAGCCCGCGTTCATGTCCATTGAGAGCGTTTTGATAGCCAGCAACTGCCCATCAGTGAGCGTGCGAAGATAGCCGGCAAGACTCTCTGTGCCGCGATCATCCGTTAAGGCCAGCGCCCGACCATCGCGATCGGAGATCACCGTTATGTAACGATGTCCTTTTTTAAAGGCGACCTCATCCACATTCATATGACGGGCGGATAATGGCTTTTTTATCCGGGCAAGACCTCGCTTAACTGCCCGGGTCATAATGCCGTCAACCGCATTCCAACTGAGCTTAAGTTGCTTCCTGACAGCATCAACGGTGCTGATTTTCAGCCATGAGAGAACGAACGATTCGAATAGCAACGTATACCGGCTTCCGGGGCCAGCCCACGGAACAGGCAACGTCAGGCAGCCATGCTCCGGACACATAATTCGTGGAACATCGGCTTCAACAATAGTGGTGAACTGGCAGGTATCAAGATGGCGCCATTTACGATGACGGTGATCGTGAACAGAACAGGATTTACCGCAGGTCGGACAGGCTAGCCGGGTGTTTTCAGCGATCTCAATAGTGACAGTAACAGAACCGGCATTTTCATCGAGAGAAAGGGACTTTACCTGCCACGGATCGGACAGGTTGAGAATATGAGCGTAGAGGGACTTTTCGTCCATGGCGGTGACCTCTGGCGATTAAATACACCATTATCATGCCTTCAGCCACCACAACAAGGGAAGACCCATGTATATACAGTATTCTAATAACTGAATCCACACACAGTCAAATGTCATTATTGTGACTAAAAAACGCTCAATTCTCTGAGAGTGTGGCTGTATGCCTGCTGTGGACTGCTGTGTCCAGCTTATCCACAGCATTTTGCGCACGGTTCTGTGAATAAAATACCTGGTTACCCAGGCCGTGCCGGCACGTTAACCGGGCTGCATCCGATGCAAGTGTGTCGCTGTCGCCGGCCTCCTCACCCGGTCACGTTTCGTCGTTCCTCCTCCACGCGCTGCGGCTTCGGGGCCGCACCTGCATTCGTATGCGGTCGCCCGGTTACAGGTGCGGCACGGCCTGATGGAGGCCGCATGTGAGAGGAGAATTCCCATGCCAAACTGGTGCTCGAATCGTATGCATTTTTCTGGTGAACCGGCACAGATTGCTGAGATTAAACGACTGGCCAGCGGTGCCGTCACACCGCTTTATCGCCGCGCCACAAATGAAGGTATTCAGCTGTTTCTGGCCGGAAGTGCCGGACTTCTGCAGACCACTGAAGATGTGCAGTTTGAACCGTGCCCCGGACTGACGGATGCCGGACGTGGTGTTGTATCGCCGGAGAATATCGCGTTCACCCGCTGGCTGACACACCTGCAGAACGGTGTACTGCTGGATGAGCAAAACTGCCTGATGCTGCATGAACTCTGGCTGCAGAGTGGTACTGGCCAGCGTCGCTGGGAAGGATTACCGGATGAGGTCAGGGAAACCATCACCGTGCATTTCACCGCAAAAAGAGGTGACTGGTGTGGCTTCTGGAGTAACGAGGATGTATCGGTGTGGTGGAACCGTCTGTGTGACAATGTACTGCCGGAAAAAACCATGCCGTTTGACCTGCTGACGGTTCTGCCCACCCGCCTGGATGTTGAAGTGAATGGCTTTATCTGCTGCTCTGATTCTGACTACTGCAGTGTTGTTCTGTCTGCCGGGCGCACCTTCGGCTCCCGGCTGCCTGGCGGCATCCGGTCGTCAGGCCCGACTCCGACAGGCAGCTGCTGGCGCA